>Ga0256405_10002886_pt1 | contig 37343 bp, 34 predicted proteins | sample RumenRJG_02DNA_FD_189096 | JGI IMG/M metagenome (GOLD analysis project Ga0256405, IMG submission 189096) | Bovine rumen microbial communities from Lethbridge, Alberta, Canada - RJG_02 | ecosystem: Host-associated > Mammals > Digestive system > Stomach > Rumen | place: Canada: Alberta...
GTAATACCGCTACCGTAAGAAGCATTGGTGGCATTGGTGTTGGTCGGTAAATAATTGGTATTGGCCGGCTCGTTGATATTACTCGTTGCCCAACCGAAGAGACCGATAGCTGTCTCATTGGCATAATTGCCAGAGACATTGGATGTTTCGATATAATCATACTGGTTATCCATGAAACTGAATGTACCGGTGCTCCAAGCATCAGACGTACTTGTGCGGGTGAACTGCAAGTTACCCTGCGAGAAATTGACTTTTTGGGTGGACGATACGGAGAACGGACCATATTCCTTATATGCCGGTGCCTGTTTGGTCATCTCCACGGTGATCTGGTAGAACTCGCCGTTAGTCAGTGACACAGAGGCCACCTCTTTCTTATAGGTGTCGCTGCCGACGGTAGCAGTAAAGGTGATATTCTGGCTTGTAAAACCCGGAAGAGCCACATACATCTCGCTCGTAGCGGATGCCGGAGTAACGGTATAGGTCCCGCCTGCCACCTCAATCACAAGCGGCTTGGCTTCAATAGTAGCCGAACCGTCCTCATTCTTCAGCGTGAACTTGACGATAGCCTGCTGGTTCGCAAACACAGCATCGGCATCGGCGGTAATCGCTCCGCCTTCTACCGTGGCTACCGTAACCGTTGCTGTGGCATAATCGCAGTTGGCAGAGATATACTCTAACGTGCCGTCTTGCGTAGCATAGTTGTTCGGTGTTTGATACTTGAGCAACAGCTCGTCGCCTACCGAGACCGCACCTGAAAGCGTACCTTCCAACTGCACGTTGGCGCCGCTGGTTTGTGCTTCCAAATGGCCTGTGAGGTCTGCGCTCTGGGTCTCGTTATAAACGGTTACCTGCTCGCCTGCTTTCCATGTAGCATTGAGGGTGTTTCCGTCAAGGCTCAGCACACGACGCGGACCGTTGGCCTGGCTGTCTGTGCCCTTCGAGGCCTGGATACTCATTTTATAGGTCTGCACCTGGGCAGGCTCCTGCGGATCGTTGTTCTCTTTCTTGCAACCCGAGAAAACAAGTGTCATTGCGGCAAAGCACAATGCACTAAGAATCAATACATTCTTTTTCATACTTCTTCCTCCTTTTTTACCAGACGACGCTACTTCCTCCGTTTCCGTACGCCGTACGCGTGGCGTTCACACCTGAAGCCGGTGCCGGTGCGGGTCCGCCTCCGCTCGCCATCAGTACACGGCTTACCGTTACTACTTCGGCAACTTCCGTCGCCGGTCGACAATAGTTTTTCATCATACATTTTAATTTTTTTTGTTAAACAATATGGTTAATTAGTTTGTTGCTTGTTTTCGTATTTTAGTGGAAACTATCTGCAAACCGTCTTGGGCATCCAGCGGTATCCACCAAAGTTCTTTGATCTCATGTTGCTTGTACTCATAATGGAGGAACTTAATCATCCACTCCATCCGCATATAACTGCGCTCCAGCCAAAAGAACTCACGCCATTGATCATGATTCAACTCTACAATGTCAAACGTCGGCGTCTTGGCCCCATAGAATCGAAATCTAACTGCTAATGTCATAATTTTCCATTTTATTTATGGCATGCGCTTGTACGTGTGTTCGTTCATAATAACAAATAGGCGATACACACGAACCGTGTGCACCGCCTATTGCGTTGCTATTACCCTTTATACCATCATTTACGACATATTCGCAATGGGGGGGGTAAAATTAAACATTATATTATTTTTGCATTTTCTCATTCTCACATTTGGTTGCATCAAGGCTTATTGCAATAATTCATAATGAAAACGCAAATACTCTTCTTCCGGTTTTAAAGAGAAGTACCCCTGCTTAATAATATCCAAACCAAGTATAGCCGGCGTGTCGTTCGTCGGGAGAATTAAAACATCCTGTTCGAAGACTTCTCCTGAAGGCAGTTCAAACTGACAGTTGGCGACTTTCACTGAGACTGTTCCGGATGCAGACTGCATGTACATACCCTCATCACGCAACTCCAATTGAAGCCACGTAGCCAGTTCCTCGCAAATTCCCGACATCTCGGCACCTGTATCCCAAAGTGCAAGTTTAGTGTAAGTCGCTTTCCCAGCAGGGATATTCCGCAAAAGCACTGGAAGTTGCAGCAGATTGCTCTCCTTTGGTAAGTCTAAGTCTAACATCGTGTGAACCTTTTACTCGGCTCACCTTGACGCGGTGGACATAATTTTCGGGGATAACGATTGAATATCCGCCCATGTGAACCTGTTTCATACTATTGTTTTTTTTAATTCGCTGCAAAATTACAACTTTTTTTGCAAATATGCAAATAAACGAGCAAAAAAAATGTATTTTTTCTGTGTTTTTCGTAAGAGGGGCTATTCAGATAACGGCGAATAATGGTGTGTATAAACAATGCACAAAAAAAGAGACGGGGCATGATGTACGTGCTCCGCCTCTTGCGATACGGATAGCCTAGTGGCTATGATTTATTTAACCTCTGCGCCCATTACATTGTAGATCTTGCCGTTCTTCTCGATGAAGAGTTGACCGTTGATGAGGATAAGCCTACCTCCTTCTCCTCCCTGAAGGGAAGAGGGATATATTTCTTCGATTGCGGTAGGTGTCTGTGCCTCGGGGTTAGAAGGGATGATCGGTGGTGTAGGAATTACCTCCAGTCCGTCGCCCTGCAGTTCCCCTTGATAGCCTAAAGTGGCGAAATCGCCTATATAGACATGCAGCGGTGTGCCGTTCGCGTCCAGCGTAGAGAGGACGTAGTTATACCGCGAAGCCGCATCCAGACCGGTGACATTGAAGGAGAGACTTGAAGGTACTGTGGTATCTGAGGGAGCATTTTTGCCGGGAGCAAATGAGATGCCGACCAATGTACCGGTAGGACCTAATGTCAGATGGCAGAAAGTAGCGCCGTCTTTATAGATGTCAATCTGATACGTATTTGCGGCAGAATCCGTAGGCCACATGAAAACCGCGCTCGTCTGAGCCGGATCTACCGTTACGCGATCGGACGCCGCCTCGATAGCAGCCGTCTTGAAAGTGCCTTCGGTTGTTTGCAACGTCTGACCGTTCGCGTCCTCACCGGAAATGGAGTACCAATAATCGGTATTGGCTTGCAAGCCTTTCAAAGTATAGAAGAACAGCCTGTCGGTATAGGTGCTGTCCGTCTCGGATTTGCGTGAAGGAGCATGATGGCGGCCTCGTCGAGGGGGACGACGGAGAGGGGGACGACGGAGAGGGGGACGACGGAGAGGGTGTCGAGAGCAGCGGTGTCGTCTAAATGGAAATAGGCGGCGGCGCCGGTGATGCACAGGGCATCCATATCGTCCTCCAGGTATGCGCGGCGTGCGTAGAAAAGTAAGGAGTCATTGCAATAATACAATGAGTTAGCGAAATACGGAATGGTATCCGGAACGGGAGCGTCTCCCTTAGAAGCAGAAGACGATCCACACGTGCACGCGGTGAGCGTGCAAGCAGTTAATAATATGTATATTATGCGCCTCATAGGGTGGTATCGGAAAAAGGTACCTTTTATTGGACCATTCTTTTTGCCCAAACCTTTGCCGGCTGCAAAGGTACAACAAATTTTTGACATGTGCAAGAAAAAGGTACCTTTTTTTTGACCCACCCTATTTTTTTAGAGAAACGGGCACAAAAAAAGCACAACCTTTCGATTGTGCTTTAGCCAGATGTATCCGCTGCAAAGGTACTGCTTTAGAGTGCCGAATTGCGGCAGAGAAGTGAATAATATCTGTATTTTCTCAACTAATACAAGAATCCCACAACCCAAATCGGCAATTTATGCCCTATCGCTGTCTCCAGATTATCAGCCAGCACATACGAGTTCGGCACGTTCGCTATTTGACTGAAGTCCTTATCCTCACCTCCAACCTCTATCGTGTATTTCCCATCTATTTTAAAGTCGCCTTGCTGCTTACCGAACTCCACCACATGCTTCGCCGCTAACTGGTTCACAACAAACGTCTCCCTCGCCGTGCCGATCTTCACCGGTGTCGTCGCCCAAGCATACAACATGTTCGGATTGTCGATGTATATTTTATCCGGTTTCTGCATCCGTTTTGCATTCACTAAATCGCAGTACAGCAATTGTAGCAGTTTCGCCTTACCCATATAGTTCAGATAAGCCACCACAGTTTCCCGTTTCAGGCCGCTCTGCACCGACAACTTCGAAATATCCACCTGATACGGCTCACTCGCGCATAGCATCGTCATCAACGCTTTGATCTTCCGCGTATTACCTATATCCACCTTGCATATCTTCGTCAGCTCGTTATCTATCGTGTGGTTTACCACTTGCTGAATTGCCAAATAATAATCCGTCTCGTTGTCTAAGTAATAAGGATAATAGCCATACTGCAAGTACTCATGGAACAGCGCCACCGGTCTGCCTTTCTTATTCATCTCCTGAATCAGCAGAGCCGGGTTTGTCAGTATGTCTTCCAACGGATATACCGGCATCTCAATTCCTTTGTAGAAATGCAGGAACTCCCGGAAACTCAAACCTTGGATATCATGGTTGATACACCGTCTGCTCAAGTCCGAATCACCTTCCATCATACTCAGCAGGCTGCTTCCACTGATCACTATCTTCATCGTTGGATAACTGTCGTAAATCTCTTTGATTTCCCGGCTCCAGTTGTCGTATTTATGGATCTCGTCGATGAATAGATGCTTACCACCACTCAAGTAGAACTGCTCGGCCAAGTCTAACAGGCTATGCGTTGAGAAGTACGCATCGTCGCACGACACGTACAACACTTGTCTATCCATGTATGCATAGTGCTGCTTAATGTACTGCCGCATCATCGTAGATTTACCGACACCTTTAGGACCACGTATGGATAGTAACCTGGCTTCCCAATTGATACTCTGTGCCCATTTCCGTACAATCTCCATCGGTGTTATATCCCACCATCTGTCATGTTTTTTAATAAGTGTATCCATAATCTTTTGTTGATTTTTGTCCGATTCAAAGGACAGTTTCTTTGTATATTTGACCTTTGTAAAGGACAGATTTTGTTGAAATTTGTCCGTTAGATGGTGCAAAATTACTGCTTTTTTTTCAAATACGCAAGAGTTTAGTCGATTTTTTTGTGTAAACACACACTTTTTTCGACCACGCACGTAAATTATTTATAATTCGATAAAATCGACTTTCCGTCAAAAAATGCCGAATTTTCTCTACTTTAAGTAAAAAAGAGGAGGCATCTATTGCACAAAAGAAAAAAAAAGCAGTATCTTTGCATCCGATATCTGAGAAAGGTATCGATTGAGGTTTAGTTCTTTTAAGCCTTAATAAATTTGAGTGAGTGAGTAATATTTTTGGGACTCCCGTGACTGTGAAGCCATGGGAGTTTGTTTTATGCCTTCGCCTGCAGCAGTTTCTTGGCGGACAGAAGCACAATCACGGCCGTAATCGCAGAGAGGGTATCGCTGATCGGAATAGACCACCATACGCCACTGACGGGATCATCAAAGAGTTTGGGTAACAGCAGCGCCAGCGGAATGAGGTACAGCACCTGGCGCGTGAGACTGAGGAAGATCGACCGACCGGCTTTACCGATGGAGGTGAAGAGGTTACCCGTCACCATCTGGAAACCGATAATCAGCATCGTCGAACAGATGATACGCATCGGCACTACCGTTTGCTCAATAAGCTCGATTTCATCGGAGAAAATCTGCGTTACAAAGACCGGAAAAACTTCTCCTAAAATGAACATAATTCCCATCACGCCGGTAGCATACGCACAAGTGATATAAAAGGACTTCTTCACCCGGTCATAGTTCTTGGCACCGTAGTTATATCCGGCGATAGGTTGCATACCCTGGTTAAAGCCCATCACAATCATCGCAAAGACGAAGGTCAGACGGTTGATGACGCCATAGGAAGCAATCGCCATATCGCCGCCGAAGAGTTTCAATTGATTATTGATGATGATGACCACAAAACAATGGGCGATGTTATACAAGAAAGGCGACATGCCGATGGCTAATGACCGACGGGTGATATGGCGGTTGAGTCGCCAAATTCCCCGATGAAATCGAACTAATTCGTTCTTATCCATGAACTTGGTCAACTGCCAAACGACCGCGACCGCCTGACTCAGCACCGTTGCCAAAGCCGCACCACGGACACCCATATCAAGACCGAAAATAAAGATCGGATCGAGGATGATATTGATCGTTACCGCCACGATCGTGGCCGTCATCGAGAAACGGGGATGACCGGCAGCCCGCAGCATCGCGTTAAGGCCGAAATAGATATGGGTGAGGATGTTTCCATACAGGATGATCTCCATATAATCGTGCGCATATCCGATAGTGTCGGGACTGGCTCCGAACGACATGAGGATCGGATCCAACCACATCAAACCTACCACCATCACCACCGCCGAGAGGATGATGTTCATCACGATCACGTTGCCTAACACCCTATTGGAACGCTCGTAGTCTTTCTCACCCAAGTAGATCGACAGCAGCGAGGAAGCACCGACACCCACCAGGCTACCGAACGCCGCACAGATATCCATGAACGGTTTGGCCACCGTCAAGGCACCAAACGCCAGCGAACCGCAACCGCGACCGATATAGATACTATCCACAATATTATACAGCGAACTGGCTGTCATCGCGATGATGGCAGGCAGCGCATAGGTCAGCAGCAGTTTATGCACCGGTGCGGTTCCTAACTCATATGTGACTTGCGATTTCACGGAATGCTTCAGCGGCAGGATGACCTACCTGTAACACAATCGGCGTACCTTCGTCTCCTCCTTCCCGGATGGACTGCACCAAAGGGATCTGACCCAACAAAGGAATATGTAATTCTTCAGCGAGTTTTTTTCCTCCGTCTTTCCCGAAAATATAGTACTTGTTATTCGGCAATTCCGCCGGAGTGAACCACGCCATATTCTCGATGAAACCGAGGATATCTACATGTACCTTCTCATTTCGGAACATCTCCACACCCTTCCGTGCATCGACGAGTGCGACGGGTTGCGGAGTGGTTACGACAATGACACCCGTCAACTGCAATTCCGCAATCAAAGTGAGATGGATATCACTCGTTCCGGGAGGAAGGTCAATCAGGAAATAATCGAGTTCTCCCCAATGGGCATCTTCGATCAACTGCTTGATCGCATTCGACGCCATGCCGCCACGCCATATCACCGCCTGCTCCGGATCGACAAAGAAACCGATGGAAAGCATCTTCACGCCGTATTGCTCTATCGGTTCAATCAGCGTTCGGCCGTCCTCCTCCACGGAATACGGACGACATTCCTCGGTATGGAACATCTTCGGCATCGACGGACCATGGATATCGGCATCCAGCAGTCCTACCCTATAACCGGCTTGCGCCAAAGCCACCGCTAAGTTCGCCGTCACCGTACTCTTTCCCACTCCGCCTTTACCGCTGTGGATGGCTATCACATGCTTCGCATGTATTGGAGATTGGACATTGGAAATTGGAGATTGGAGATTTTGCTTGACGAACTTCGTATGGATGTTCGCTACTACATTCGGATCAATGTAGGTCTGCAAAGCCGTCTCCGCCGCTTTGAGCACCGACTTCATGAAGGGGTCGTTATCCTTGGCAAAGATCAGGGAAAAAGACACTTCAAAACCCGAAATATGGATATCGTCTTCCAGCATTCCGCTTTCAATCAGGTCCTTTCCCGTTCCCGGATAACGCACATGCCGAAGGGCATCTATAATCTGTTGTGGATACATCTATTATTTGGCTTTTGTTCAAAAACGGCTGCAAAGGTACTGCTTTTTTACGAGATACGCAAATTTTTTGGCACTTTTATTTGCATATATGCAAAAAAAATCGTACCTTTGCACCCGCAAAAAGAAAAAGATGATCGTTACGGACGCAAAAATAGAACTTCCTATCCTGAAAATGGTAGGTGCCACGGCCGATGAACTCGGTCTGGAATGCTATGTCATCGGCGGATGGGTTCGGGACTTGTTCCTGCACCGGCCTTCCAACGATATTGATATCGTTGTGGTCGGTTCGGGTATCGCATTAGCGGAAGCGGTAGCGAAGAAATTAGGCAAAGGCGCACATCTGTCAGTATTCAAAACCTACGGAACGGCGCAGGTGAAAGGTGAAAGGTTAAAGGTGAAAGGTGAAAGGATTGATTCTATAGAGTTGGAGTTCGTCGGTGCCCGGAGGGAGAGTTACACCAAAGACAGCCGCAATCCCGTGGTAGAAGACGGTACGTTGGAAGAAGACCAGAACAGGCGGGATTTCACCATCAACGCCATGGCGATATGTCTGAATAAGGGTGACGGGTTACGGGAAAACGGTTACGGAAAACTATTGGATCCGTTCGATGGAATGGGCGATTTGGAGGACTGTATCATCCGTACACCCTTGGATCCGGATATCACGTTCAGCGACGATCCCTTGCGTATGATGCGTGCGATCCGTTTTGCTACCCAGTTAGGGTTCTTTTTAGACGGCGAGACCTTCGATGCCATCGCGCGTAATAAGGAACGTATCGGTATCATCACCAAGGAACGGATTGCCGAGGAGTTAAACAAGATCATCCTCAGTCGCCGACCGTCCGAAGGATTTTTGTTACTCGACAAGACGGGACTCTTACCGCTTATCTTCCCGGAGTTAGCGGCGCTCAAAGGCATCGAAGTGAAGGAAGGTAAAGGACATAAAGATGTCTTTTTGCATACACTCAAAGTGCTGGATAATCTCTCTGAGACCTCTGATAACCTTTGGTTACGCTGGGCGGCATTGCTGCACGATATCGGGAAACCGAAGAGTAAGGCATGGGATGCGCAGGCGGGATGGACCTTCCGGAACCATAACTACATCGGCGCCAAGATGGTACCTAAGATCTTCGCTAAGATGAAGATGCCGTTGAACGAGAAGATGGAGTACGTGAAGAAGATGGTGGACCTGCATATGCGACCGATCAACCTGATTGAAGATACGGTAACGGACAGTGCGGTGAGACGTCTGCTGTTTGAAGCCGGCGATGATATCGAAGACCTGATGCTGCTCTGCGATGCGGACATCACCAGTCGCAATGAAGAGAAAAAAGCCCGGTTTCATCGGAACTATCAGCTGGTACGGCAGAAGATGGTGGAACTGGAAGAAAGGGACCGTATCCGCAATTTCCAACCACCCGTCAAAGGCGATGAGATCATGCAGATCCTGCATCTGGAGCCGTGTTCAACCGTAGGCGAACTGAAGATGGCCATCAAAGATGCGATACTCGACGGAATCATTCCCAACGAGTACGAACCCGCCAAAGAATATATGTTAAAACTCGCCCATGAAAGGGGGCTTATATAATATGATTTACAGATTTACATTTTCGTGCGAGGAAGGTGATCCTAACTTCCGCCGCGTGTTTGAAGCAGACGCTGATGCAACGTTCTTACAGTTGCACGAAGCAATTTTGAAGAGTGTGGACTATCCCGATGATCAGATGACGTCGTTCTTTATCTGCAACGACGAATGGGAGAAAGGTCAGGAGGTGACGTTGGTTGAGATGGAGTCGAACTTCGAGTACGACAACATGGTGATGAACGAGACCCGTCTGAGTGACCTGATTGAAGAAGTGGGTCAACGGCTCATCTATATCTTCGATCCGATGTTCGAGCGCTATTTCTTCGGTAGTCTCAAAGAGATCAAACCGGGTGCGATGAACGGCGTCGAATGCGTGGAGAGCAAAGGGAAAGCACCGAAGCAGTTGAAATCCGAAGATCCGTTAGCCGGACCGGGTAGCAAAGGTGGAGACGATGATTTTCTATTCGATGACGAGTTTAAGGACGAGTATGACTTAGGCGACATCGACATGGAAGGTTTCCAAGACCTGAGTTTCGACGATGGCACCATGTTTTAATGTTTGAAAGTTTGAGAGTTTGAAGGTTTGAAAACTCTAGTTTTGATACTCGGACCTACCGGTGTCGGCAAGACCGAACTGTCCTTACGGGTGGCGGAGCGATACGGCTGTCCGATTGTGAACTGCGATAGCAGGCAGGTTTTTCGGGATATCCCCATCGGTACAGCAGCCCCGACAGCGGAAGAACAGGCACGGGTGAAACATTATTTTGTAGGTACGCGTGCGTTGGAGGAAGACTACAATGCCGGTGCGTACGAACGGGATGCATTGGCTCTGTTGGAGACCTTGTTCAAGCAGCATAAGGTAGTGGTGATGGTAGGCGGTTCGATGCTGTACGCCGATGCGGTATGCCATGGACTGGATGACCTGCCTTCCGTACCGGCTTCCATTCGAGAGGAAGTAAAGGCGAAAGGACGAATGGCGAACGGCGAAGGCTTGAGATGGCTGCAGGAACAAGTGCAGAAACTGGATCCGGCATATTGGGAAGAAGTGGATCAGCAGAACCCTGCCCGTTTGATGCATTGCGTGGAGTTGAGTATGACCACCGGTCAACCCTATTCGTCCTTACGCACTCATACCCGCAAGCAACGACCGTTCCGCATCGTAAAAGTGGCTTTGGACCGACCGCGTGAAGAACTATACGCGCGTATAGATGCCCGTGTAAAGCAGATGATGAACGAGGGATTGTTGGAGGAAGCGAAAGCGGTGTACGATAAACGGCATCTGACGAGTCTGCAGACCGTGGGATACCGGGAGTTATTCGGCTACATGGACGGGGAATATGACCTGGATAGAGCCGTGGAGCTGATTCAGCAGAACAGCCGCCATTATGCCAAGCGGCAGCTGACCTGGTTCCGCCGCGATACAGAGATACATTGGTTAAACGCCAAAGAGAGATATGAGAAAAATTTGGATATTATTGACAGTCTGCTGTGCGCTGATGGCGTGCAAGAAGATTAGTGTGGACTTTTCCTACAGCCCCACCGAACCGAGAGCCGGTGAGGCGGTAGCTTTCACGAACCTCAGTTCAAGCGGAGAGGACTGGTCCTGGAGTTTCGGAGACGGTAGTGTTTCAACGCTCCGTTCACCGAGTCATACGTACAAGAAACCCGGTACGTACAAGGTGGTGCTGAAAGTGGATAATAAAAACCGGTTAACCGCCACGAAGGAGTTAACCGTCTATGACACCATTCCGACCTTTGTAGCATCGGACAGTGTGTTCTATATCTATGAGGATTACACCTTCACCGCCAACGTATATAATCCGTATAACTACGAGGTGACGTACGAGTGGATCGTGAATGAAGAGATCATAGGCACCGAATCGACGATGACCTGCTATTTCACGCTACCGGAAGACTCGGCACAGGTGCAACTGAACCTGACTATCAATGGTGTGCTGTTTGAAATCGTCAAACGGTTCTACATCGAAGATGTGGACACCCGTTCCGTGTATATCCGAACCGACGAAGCGGACTACCGTCAGCGTATCTTCGGTGAACGCGCCGAAGAGGCAATGGAAGATGAGACGGCGGCACTGCTGTTAGACCTGGAACAAGACACGATGCAGCGCTATAACGGGTATGATTTTAAGTTAAGCGAATTAGCCATGGTCTTCCCCGGTATCGAAGGGTTTAAGATCGCCAATCGCAAGATCTACTTCCGTCTGAACGGTCTTTGGGTAGCCAATATCGACGGCGCCAATATCGTAGCCATTGACGAGAGCGACTGCACGGCGATGACGATTGATCCGGAAGACAGCCGGATCTACTGGGCAAACGAAAACGGCGTATGGTACATGCCATTCATCGGGTCCGACAACAATAAGTTCATCACCGTTCCCACACTACTGAATGAACTGAATAACGTAACGAAAATTGCGGTGGATTTATGATGCAACCAGATTATATTTTTGAAACGAGTTGGGAAGTTTGTAACCGCGTAGGCGGTATCTATGCCGTACTGAGTACCCGTGCTGCGTCGATGCAGGCGGAACATCCCGATAAAGTCTTTTTCTTCGGTCCTGACTTCGGCGACCATAGTGATATCTATTTCAAGGAAGATAAGTCTTTATTGAAAAATTGGAGATTGAAGATTGGAGATTTGAAGATCCCTGTTCGTATCGGCCGATGGATGGTGCCGGGAGAACCGATTGCGATATTGCTGAAGTTTGACAGTCTGTGGGAGAAAAAAAATGCGATTTACGCTTGGGCCTGGGATAAGTTCCAGGTGCAGAGTCACGCTGCGTATGGCGACTATGACGAGTCCTGTCTGTTCGGTTACGCGGCCGGTATGGTGATGGAGAGTCTGTATCAATGGCTAACAGCCAAAAGCCAACAACCAAAAGCCAATTTCTGCATGCATGCCAATGAGTGGCAGACGGCATTCTCGATCTTCTATCTGCAGGATCATTGTCCTGAGATCGCTACGCTTTTCACTACCCATGCTACGGGTATCGGCCGGTCGATTGCCGGAAACGGGAAACCGCTGTATGACTATTTCGAAGGTTACAACGGTGACCAGATGGCGCAGGAGTTGAACATGGTGAGCAAGCACTCGGTGGAGAAACAGGCAGCGCACCATGCGGATTGTTTCACAACCGTCAGTTCGATCACCGCACGGGAATGCAAGCAGTTACTGGACAAGCCTGTCGATATCGTGACGCCGAACGGTTTTGAACCTACTTTTGTTCCCAAAGGCAAAGCCTTTGACGAGCGCCGGGAAGCAGCACGTGCAGCATTGCGCAAAGTGGCAGGCGAGCAGTTAGGCGGTGTCGTTCCGGAGAACGCACTGTTCGTAGCTATCTCCGGTCGACTGGAATGGAAGAACAAAGGCATCGACGTGTTCGCCGAGGCCTTGGATAAGTTAGCGCAGAAGATCTACCACAGCACGAAGAACGAGAAAGAGGTGGTGGCCTTCGTGATGATTCCGTATCTCGACCGTGCCCCGTCACGAAAAGGCAAGGTGAGTGCAGTGTTTGTGCCCTATTACTTGGACGGTCACGATCCTTTATTCGGAAAGACGTACTATGACCTGCTGATCGGTATGGACGTGACGGTCTTCCCGTCGTATTACGAGCCGTGGGGTTACACACCCTTAGAGAGTTGTGCGTTCCATGTACCGACGATCACCACTTCCTTAGCCGGTTTCGGTGCCTGGGCGGCAGAACAGAAAGACCAATACGGTGTAGTCGTGATCGAGCGTACGGATTCGAACTTCGGCGAGGTAACGAACCATATCGCGGACGACCTGCTGCGTTTTGACCGGCTGAGCGATGAAGAGAAGGCACGTGCGCGCAAGGAAGCCGCCGCGGTAGCCAAGAAAGCGGACTGGAAACATTTCTTCAAATACTACCGCCAGGCCTATGACATCGCCTTGAGAAAAAGAGATAACCGTATAGATGAACTTCAAAATCCCCGTTTATTATGAGAAAAAGTTTAGTAATGATAGTAGCTCTGCTGCTCCTTTCGCCTATAACCATTAGCCTTTCGCCTTTACAGGCTTGCACGAATTTCTTAGTAGGAAAGAACGCATCCGCTGACGGAAGTACAATGATATCCTATGCTGCCGATTCGTACGGTATGTTCGGTTTTTTACATTTCTCCCCGGCAGCTGACTATGAAGAAGGTGCCGTGCGAGAGGTGTTTGACTGGGACACCGGCCGTCCTCAAGGTACCATCGCACAGGTGAAGCACACCTATTCGGTGGTAGGAAACATGAACGAGCATCAGGTGACGATCGGTGAGACCACCTGGGGCGGACGGGAAGAACTGTGGGACACCATCGGTGTGGACTACGGTAGTCTGATCTATATTGCACTGGAGCGCAGTAAGACAGCACGGGAAGCGATCGAATGGATGGTGTCGTTAGTAAACGAATACGGATATGCCTCCGAAGGAGAGACCTTCTCTATCGGTGACCCCAACGAGGTATGGATGATGGATTTCATCGGTAAAGGACCGGGTAAGAAAGGTGCCAACTGGGTAGCCGTTCGTATTCCGGACAATGCCATCGCCGGTCACGCCAATCAGGCACGTATAACGAAGTTGCCTGTTCAGTCGAAAGACAAAAGTCGAAAGACAAAAGAACAGCGGAGACTGGAGAAGAAACTGAACTGCGTATGCAATGGAGACTGGATGTGGGACAAAGATATCATCGCTTTTGCACGGGAGAAAGGCTATTTCACAGGTGCAGATAAGGACTTCAGTTTTCAGGCGGCTTTCAATCCGTTTGACTTCAGCGGTTTGTATGTATGCGAAGCACGGGTATGGTCGTTTTTCCGCCATTTCAGCGAGGACATGGACCGCTATTTCGATTATGCGACCGGTGCCACTTTCCGGGAGACGAAAGGTGCTTTTGAAGGCGAACATATGCCGTTATGGATCGTGCCGAACAAGAAAGTGACGGCACAGGATATGAAAGAATGCATGCGGGATGAGTATAAGGATACACCGCTCGATATCACGCAAGGCACCGATGCCGGTCCGTGGAACAGCAAACTGCGTTACGGTGGTTTAGGCTTTAAATGCGCCGTGAACGGAACGGACACCCTGCAGTACTGGTACGAGCGTCCGACGGCAACGCAACAGACGGCTTGGTCATTTGTAGCGCAGATGCGAGGATATAATAAGAACGGTATCTTCTGGTTCGGTGTGGACGATGCGGCATGCAGTTGCTATGTACCGATGTTCAGTTGCATCAACCATGTGCCGGAGTGCTATGCGGAAGGAAACGGCGACAGTTACACCTTCTCTCCGACAAGTGCCTGGTGGACGTTTAACATGGTGGCTAACTGGGCATACACCAAGTACAGCCGCATGTATCCGCATATCCGGGAGATGCAGAATATATGGGATGACAAGTTCAACAGCCAGATTGAAGGCGTGGATGCCGAAGCAGCAACGTTAAGTGAAGAAGAAGCACGTGCATTTCTTACAGCTTACTCCTGCGCACAGGCAGAGAACCTGGTAGCAGACTGGCAACGGCTGTATATCTACCTGATCACGAAGTTCATTGACGGTCAGGAACGCAAGGAGGAGAACGGTCAGTTCAAACGCAACGCATACGGAAACAGTTGCGGTCCCAACCGTATTGCTTTTCCGGAGAACTACCTGCGTCAGGTAGCACCGGAGATCACGCATGAGTAAAGGTGAGGGGTTACCGGTTATGGTTGTTAAAACCGGTATGAGAAGGTGACGAACCAACCCCATTCGGACATGTATTGATTCGCCGTCTGCGGATGGCGAACGAGGTTGTTCAGACCGAAGTCATAACCGGACTGCAGGCGGTAACGGTCCCATTCCAGACCTCCACCGACACCCCATTGGATATTGGCACGGATCAGTTGGTCCGACATGCGGTCATACGGTTCGGTAGGCACATCGAGCGTTTGCAACCAAGTCTTGGTGCCATCGCTGAGATGGGTCTCCATATAATCGTTTTCCGCCAAGCCGATATGCAATTGCGGGCCGGTGTAGAAGAAAAGGTTGAGTTGTTTCCACAAAGGAATGGTGTAATAAACACGCACCGGAACGGTCAGGTTATGCTCCAGCACCCGATGACGGATATACTCGGTTTGAGTAGAAGGCGCATCCATGGAACGCCAATGCTGGTTATTCCGGCCATAGACGAGGGTATAAAGCAGACCCGTCTGCAAGTCAAAATGCTTCGGTAAAGCAAAAGTGAACGTAGCACCCAGCCGCACACCGTGCAGGTAAAGCGTCGGGAAACTGTTCGCCTGCGAACGCTGCCAATGCTGCACATATCCCGCCTCTACACGATAGGAGACACCAAACACATACGGATCCTCTTTGACCACTTTCTTGGAAGGATCAAAGAACGTGTTATCCGCTATTTGAAATGCCGGTTTATTACTATCATCTGCCAGGACAGTACCTGCACAGAGAACCGCTAACAATGCTATACTAAGTATCCGTCTCATAAATCGGCTGCAAAATTACTAAAATAAATTGACATACGCAAAAAAAAGTGTAAATTGTATAGTTTTTCTACATATTTACCATATTATAAGCGCAATCTGAAGGTTGCTTTTCCCGTTATGCTGACGCAGTTCGGTGCGGCATTGGTGGGTTTGGCAGACTCGATCATGGTGGGTCATTACGGTACGACAGACTTGGCGGCGGTCAGTTTCTCCAATGCGATCTTCTTCACCGTCATGGTCTTTTCCATGGGTACGATGATGGGGGTGACGCCGATTGTGGGTTATGCCGTCGGGGCGCAGAAGATGCATAAGATCCCGTCGTATCTGGCGAACGGACTGGTCTATTGCGGCTTGATGTGCGTGTCCTCTTTAGCGATCTTGGCACCCTGTATTCCGCTGTTAGGCCATTTCGGTCAGGAACCGGAAGTGGTCTCCTGCGCGCGTGCGTACTATATATTGATAGTGCTTTCCATCGTTCCGTTCCTGCTGTTCTGTTTCTTCAAGCAGTTTTTGGAAGGACTGGGTAACACGTTTGTGGCAATGATCATTACCATCGGATGTAACCTGTTGAACATCGGTCTGAACTATGTGCTGATCTTCGGTCATTGCGGTTTTGCCCCCATGGGTGCGGAAGGAGCCGGTTGGGCGACATTAATCTCCCGTGCTTTGATGCCGATCTGTTTTGTGGCAGCAATGCTGCTGCGCAAGGAATGGCGGATCCATCTGACGATGATGAGACGGGATATGATCTTATGGAAGAAGATCAAACACTTGGCGGAGATTGGAGCACCAATCGGTTTACAGTCTTTTGCCGAAGCGTTTCTGTTCACCGCTTCGTTTGTCATCATCGGCTGGATCAGTAAAGAGGCCTTGGCGGCACATCATATCGCGAATCAGATGTGCGACCTGACGTTTATGTTAGCTTTAGGCATCGGTTCAGCGACGACGATCCGTGTGTCGCATCAATTGGGCAAAGGCGATCTGCATGCGGTGCGGATGGCCAGTCATGCATCGGTGCACTTATGTCTGCTGATGAACACGATCGGTGCGGCTATCATGATATTCGGCCGGCATGCCATACCCCATCTGTTCACCGATGATCCGGCGGTAATACCAACGGCTTCAACGCTGCTGCTGATCGGTGGTCTGTTCCAATACGCAGACGGATTGCAATGTATCGGTGCGGCGATGTTACGCGGCATCCAGGATGTACAGGTACCGATGCGGATTGCTTTATTTGCCTATATACTGGTCGGTTTACCTTTAGGTCTATGCCTGGCTTTCCCGGCAGGTCTGGGTGCCAAAGGTATGTGGTTGGCGTTCATCATCGCGTTAGCGATCCCGGCCGTACTTTTCCATATACGATTTCATAAACAATTAAAACGAATAGAAAATGGAACCGAAACAAGTTTTTGACATTTTTGCAGAGATCTGCAAGGTGCCTCGTCCCTCCAAGCACGAAGAGCGAATCAGTCAATGGTTACAGGATTTTGCCGCTTCGCATGGTATCGAGTGCGTAGCCGATGAGGCAATGAACGTGATCATGCGTGTACCGACTACACCGGGCTATGAAGAGCACGAAGGCGTGATTCTGCAAGCACACATGGATATGGTGTGCGAGAAGAACGGTGACGTGGAGCATGACTTCATGAACGATCCGATCCAAACATGGGTAGATGGCGAATGGCTAAAAGCCAAAGGTACGACGCTGGGAGCAGATAACGGTATCGGTATTGCGATGGCGCTGGCAGTGATCACCGACAAGGAGTTGCAACACCCGGCGATCGAATGTTTATTTACCGTAGATGAGGAGACCGGTCTGACGGGTGCGATGAAGTTACAAGACGGTATGCTGAAAAGCAAACGACTGATTAACCTGGACTCCGAAGACGACGGACAGATCTTCATCGGTTGCGCCGGTGGTATCGATACGCTTGCGAAGATGCATTATAAAGGCGAAAGGTTAGAGGCGAAAGGCGAAAGGCTTGCTATCCGCTTATCCGCAAGCGGACTGACGGGTGGCCATTCCGGCGACGATATCAATAAAGGCAGAGCCAATGCAAATCAGTTGATTGTATGGTTCTTGGCACGTATCTGGCCGCAGACGGAGATCCAATTAGCGTCTATTCAAGGCGGTAACTTACGCAATGCCATTGCCCGTGAAGCGGAAGCGGTGATCACTATTCCGATGGCGTACAAAGAGCAAATCCGTATCGAGTGGAATCATTTTGTGGCACAGATGGAAGGGGTGTTCGGTGAGATAGAAAAAGACATGCGTCTGGAATTGGAGACCACGGACATGCCGGAACTGTTTATCCCTGCTGACAAAGCATACCGCCTGATTATGGCGCTGTGCGAGTGTCCGCATGGCATGATCGCCATGAGCAAAGAGATGCCGGGATTGGTTGAGACCAGTACGAATTTAGCTTCTATTAAGATGAAGGAAGGCTATATCGAAGTCAATACTTCGCAGCGTTCCTCTATCGAAACCTCCAAGCATCATCTGAAATGGGCGGTAGAACAAGCACTTAGTATGGCGTGCGACGAGGTGACGCACGGAGACGGATATCCCGGCTGGGCTCCGAATCCGAACTCTCCGTTGCTGGAGGTAGTTAAGAAAGCCTATACGGATCTCTTCAAAGCAGAACCGCAGGTACTTGCGATCCATGCCGGTCTGGAATGCGGTTTGTTCTTAGAGAAATACCCGTATCTGGATATGGTTTCCATCGGTCCGCAGATGTATGGGGTACACTCTCCGCAGGAGCGGCTGTCTATTCCGAGTACGGAAAGATGCTACGCTTGGCTTCGCCAAACGCTAAAATCCCTATAAATAGGTATTGTGCAGGTGGGAAAAAAGCAGTAATTTTGCAGCGTGATTAAAATAGCCGTCATAGGTCTGCCGCAAAGCGGAAAAAGTTCGTTGAGTGCGGCATTGCAGGGTTTGGCTGAAAGCAGTCAACAGGCCATGCAGTTTGTGGAGGTGCATCACCCCGACGAGTTGCATGGTCATACCTATGATGTGGTGCTGCAGGTAGTGGACTCCACGCGACTGGAAGAGTCGTTGATGCTGACGCCGCATATCATCGATGAGCAGGAGAAGATCGTGATTGCTATCGGTAGGTATGACCTGTTGCAAAAAACCGACCATTCGCTGAATATCCCTAAGCTGGAACAATTGATCGGTGTACCTACCTGCCGTGTGTCGGTGCGTCTGAACTACGGTTTACCGAACTGCTTGTCGGTGCTGCAGGAAGTAGCTGCACGACCGGCATCGAAGGCGCACCCTATCTATCACTTACGCGATCAGGCGGATGAGGATACCTATCGGGCATACGTGCACGGTATCTTAACCGAGACCTTGACGCATGCCAAGAACGACAAGCATCAGACACGGTTGGAACGCATCGATAAGGTGTTGACCAACCCGTGGTACGGTTTTCCGATCATGATGGCGATCCTGTACCTGGTATTCTGGTGCACGTTTACCTTAGGCGCTTATCCGCAAGGATGGATTGAGTCGGGAATAGACAGTTTGAGTAACTGGTGTCATGAAAGTTTGGCGGAAGGATGGTTCTCCAGTCTCTGCATCGACGGCATTCTAAGCGGTGTAGGTGCCGTGCTGGCGTTTGTGCCGAACATCATCATTCTCTTCTTCTTCATCTCGATGATGGAAGACTCGGGATACATGGCTCGTGAAGCGTATATCATGGACTCCATCATGCACAGGATCGGTCTGCACGGCCGGAGTTTTGTGCCGATGCTGATGGGTTTTGGCTGTAACGTACCGGCCATCATGGCGGCACGGGATATACAGAATCCCAAGGACCGGGTGCTGACGATGCTGATGGTGCCGTTCATGTCCTGTTCCGCCCGTCTGCCGGTGTATATGCTGTTTGTAGGTGCATTCTTCCCCCATCATAAGGCGCTGGTGATGATCTCGCTGTACGCAATCGGTATCTGCCTGTCGGTGCTGTTTGCGTTAGTGATGAAACACACAAAGTGGTTCAAGCAGGACGATGACGATACCGTCAATGAGTTACCGGAGTTCCGTATTCCGCGTTTCCGCACAACGGCGGCACATATATGGGAACGGGTAGCAGACTATCTGATGAAGATCTGTACGGTGATCATCTGGGCATCCGTCATCATCTGGGCACTGGAGTATTTCCCGACGCAGGATCTGAATGATCTGGAGCATTCTTATCTGGCCAAGATCGGCCGGTTCATCTCCCCGGTATTGGATCCCTTGGGTTTTGACTGGAAAATGTCCGTTTGTCTGCTGACGGGTCTGCCGGCGAAGGAAGCGATTGTATCGACTATTGCTATCTTGTACGGAGGCGATATCGGTGCTGCCGGATTCACATCGCTGAGTGCCTTTTCGTTTATGCTCTTTGTGCTGCTGTACTTCCCCTGCGTAGCTACTATCGCTACCCTCCATCGGGAAGCAGGCCGCAAATGGGCATGGTTCACGGTGTTCAACAGTCTGGTTTTAGCCTGGATCATAGCATTCTTAGTGAACCAGATCGGTATCCTTTTCAGTTAATATAAAAAGAAACACCGGCTTCTTTCGAAGTCGATGTCTCGGTACCGCGAGCCGGGGTCGAACCGGCACGCCCATCACTGGGCAAAAGATTTTAAGTCTTTCTTGTCTACCTATTCCAACATCGCGGCATGCTTTCAGGTCTTTCGATCAAAAGCGGGTGCAAAGGTACTGCTTTTTTTTGACATACGCAAGAATTTGCGCTTTTTTTGGTGATTTTTTTTGTTTAAACACCCTCTTTATAGGCAGCAACGATGCGTTTGACAAGCGGATGGCGGACGATATCTTTCTCATTAAACGCAATGATGGAGATGCCTTTGATGTCCTTAAACCGCTCCATCGCATCCTTCAATCCGGATTTCTGCGTAGGCGGCAAATCGATCTGGGTCATATCGCCTGTGACGATCATTTTTCCGCCTAAGCCGAGACGGGTGAGGAACATCTTGAGTTGCAGCGCCGTGGTGTTCTGTGCCTCATCGAGGATGACCACCGCTTCGGATAAAGTGCGACCACGCATGAAGGCTAAAGGAGCAATCTGAATCGTGCCTTTCTCCATGTATTCCGCCAGTTTGGCGGCAGGGATCATATCTTGCAGGGCATCGTAGAGCGGTTGCAGATACGGATCGATCTTCTCCTTCATGTCACCCGGCAGAAATCCGAGTTTTTCTCCGGCTTCTACGGCAGGACGGGAAAGGATGATTCGCTTCACTTCGCGGTTTTTGAGTGCTCTTACCGCCAAGGCGATCGCCGTATAGGTCTTACCGGAACCGGCAGGACCGACAGCAAACAGCAGGTCATTATCCTCGTAGGCCTTGACCAAGGCGCGTTGGTTCGTTGAACGCGCGTAGATAGACTTTCCGTTCACGCCGTGCAAGATCAGGTTATCCGTCGTCGTCTCCTGGGGTTTATCGCCATGCAAGAGCATGAGGATATCCTGTTCGGTGAGGCGGTTATTGCGAATACAGAACTGCTCGCACAGATGCAAGGTCTTTTCGAAACTCTCGATTGCTTTCTCAGAACCCGTCACTTTGACTTGATAGCCACGAGCTACCACCCGCACATCGGGATGTTGGTTTTTGAGGCAGAGGATATTGCTGTTATTCACTCCGTAAAAGGTCGGTGTATCGAGGGAGTCCTGTAGTAAAACTATCTGTTCCATGTACAAAAATATGCTGTACCCCGTTGTATAACAAGAGGTACGGTACGTTTAGTTTTCGATTATACGTAATGGCCTGGTCCAGGGTCTTTTGCGTCAGCGGCACGGTCTCGGCTTTGCACTCGATGATCATCAGCGGTGCCAAAGCCGCGTCATAGACCACGGCATCACAGCGTTTCTTGGCATCTCCCACCGTGATAGCCGTTTCCACCGCTATCCGGGACATTGGGTAGTCCAGTTGCTCCACCATCGCGTGTAATAACTGCTGCCGCACCCACTCTTCGGGTGTCAGCCGCACCCACCGATGCCGCCATTCGCAAAAGATCTGCTCTTTGTTGTTATAGATACGTGTTCTCACTTAAGGTAGTTATCTTTGAGAGAACAAGTACGGTTGAGTACCAGATGACCCGGTTTCGTATCGTCATCGACTACGAAGTAGCCTTGTTTGAGCAATTGGAAGTGGTCACCTTGTTGCGCCTTTGCCAAGGATGCTTCCACTTTCGCCGTTACTACCTTCAAGCTGTCCGGGTTGAGCAGGTCACGGAAGTCCCCTTCTTCGGCAGAGGGGTTCTCCACCGCAAACAGACAGTCATACAGACGCACTTCGGCATCTACGGCAGACTTACATTCTACCCAGTTGATCGTAGCCTTGGTCTTCCTGTTACCGCCTTCGGTGCCGGACTTACTATCCGGATCGTAGGTAGCATAAACGGTTGTTATATTGCCGTCGGCATCTTTCTCGCAACCCGTGGCCTGGATGATATAACTGCTTTTGAGACGTACTTCACGTCCACCGGGGCTGAGACGATAGAACTTGTTATCTGCTTCTTCGAGGAAGTCGCCGCGCTCGATCCACAGTTCTTTACCGAAGCGGATCTCACGGGTGCCGAGTTCTTCATGTCCGTCGATGTTCTCCGCAACGAGTGTCTCGCCTTCGCCTTCATAGTTGGTGATGATGAGTTTCACGGGATCGAAGATACCGCACACGCGGGGCGCGGTCTCTTTGAGGTCCTCGCGGATGGTATGTTCCAGCAGACCCTGATCGATCATACCTTCCACTTTCGTGTAACCGATACGGTCCATGAAGTCACGGATGGATTTGGGGGTGTAACCGCGACGACGCAGACCGCAAACAGTCGGCATTCGGGGATCATCCCATCCGGCTACCAACCCTTCTTTGACCAATTGCAACATCTTACGCTTGGACATGACGGTATAGGTGATATTCAGACGGTTAAACTCGCGCTGTTTGGGACGGTAGTCCGGACCGTAAGGTGATAATCCGCAGAAGTTGGGACCGCTGAACTGATCGATGAAATAGTCATAGAGCGGACGGTGTACCTCAAACTCGAGCGTACAGATAGAGTGGGTCACTCCCTCGAAATAATCGCTCTGACCATGCGCGAAGTCGTACATGGGGTACACTTTCCATTTGGTACCGGTACGGTGATGCGGGTGGGAAGTGATGATACGATACATGATCGGATCGCGGAAGTGCATGTTCGGATTCGCCATGTCTATTTTGGCACGCAGTACCATCTTACCTTCCTCGATCTCACCGCGTTGCATGGCTTCAAAGAGACGCAAGTTCTCTTCAATCGGACGGTCGCGATAGGGCGATGCTACACCCGGTTCAGTAGGTGTTCCTTTCTGCTCGGCTATTTGCTCTGCCGTTTGCTCATCGACATAGGCTTTGCCCTGTTTGATGAACATGATAGCGAGATCATAGAGCTGCTGGAAATAATCGGAGGCATAGAAGATCTTGCCCCATTTGAAACCTAACCACGCAATGTCACGCTCAATGGTTTCTACATATTCGGTGTCCTCTTTGGCCGGGTTCGTGTCGTCGAAACGCAGGTTACAAACGCCGTTGTATTTCTCGGCGATACCGAAGTCCATGCAGATGGCCTTGACGTGACCGATATGCAGGTATCCGTTCGGCTCCGGCGGGAAACGGGTCTGGATACGTCCGTTATTCACTCCTTCTGCTAAATCTTTTTCTACGATTTGCTCAATAAAATTGAGACTTTTTTCCTCTTGTTCCATATATATTATGCTTTTACTATTCCTCTTGTTGATGCTTTGACGAACGCCAAGATCCGATCTCTTTCTTCGCTTTGCGGCATAGTTGCTTCGATATGCTCCAAGGCCTGGGTGGTGTTCATTCCGTTTTGGTTGAGGATGCGGTACACTTCCTGGATGGTATGGATCTGTTCCGGTGTAAATCCTCTGCGGTTCAAGCCTACGGAGTTGATGCCACAGAAAGCGATCGGATCCCGTGCTGCGATGATGTAGGGCGGGATGTCTTTGTTGATCTTCGAACCGCCTTGAATCATGACGTGACTACCGATGCGGGTAAACTGATGCACCAGTGTACCTCCACCGACGATGGCAAAATCGTCTATCTCCACTTCACCGGCCAACTGGGTGACATTGGACATGATGATGTTATTGCCTAACACGCAGTCATGCGCCACATGGCAGTAGGCCATGATGAGGTTATTGTTACCGATCACGGTCTTTCCCTTACTGGCGGTACCACGGTGGATAGTGACAAACTCACGGAGCACGCAGTTGTCTCCGATAATAGTCCACGTCTCTTCTCCTTTGAACTTCAGATCTTGCGGTACACAACCGATCACGGCGTGAGGGAAGATATGACAGTTATCACCGATGATCACGTTATCATCGATATACGCAAACGCATCGATCGTCACATTCTTACCGATCTGCGCTTTGGGACTGATATATGCTAATTCACTTATCATTCTGAAATTACCTGATTTCTAAGTTTTCTAACGCATTGTGTATTGAACGTATGTCCGGGTTTGTACGCAATGATTTTTCCTTGCAGACGCATACCTAAGAGCGACAGGTCACCGATGACGTCTAACAACTTATGCCGTGCCGGTTCATTGGGATAGTTCAGCGGAGAGAGGTATCCGAGTTTGGTAGCATCCAAGTGCGGCTGTCCCATCTTATCGCAGAAATAATCCATACCGCTTTGCGACAGTTCCGTCTCATAGATCACCAAAGCATTCTTCAGGTCACCGCCTTTGATGAGTCCTACCCGTAACAGCGGTTCTATCTCGCGCACGAAACAAAACGTACGTGCGGCGGCAATGTCCGTCGGGTAGTCCGACAGGTTCTTGAGCGTAGCGTGCTGTTCCCGTAACAGGTTCGATTGAAAGGCAATCGTCACATCCACCTCATAATGGTCACAAGGCTCGATACGCATCATATGGCCGTGCTCGGAAACGTACTCGATCGGCTCATTGACGATATAAACCTGCTGTTCTGCATCCTGCTCCACTATACCGACCCGTTCTATCTCTTTGACGAAGAGCCGTGCGGAACCGTCCAAGATCGGCATTTCCGGTGCATCCACATCGATGATGCAGTTATCCACTCCCATGGCATAGAGCGCACTGAGTGCATGCTCGACGGTGGATATCTTCCATTTACCGCGTTCCAACACTGTTCCCCGTTCCGTTCCTGACACGTAGTCGGCCAAAGCCTGATGGCAAGGTTGCCCCGGCAGATCGACGCGTCTGAGACAGATACCGGTATTCTCCGGTGCCGGATGGAAGGTAGCCGTCACGTGCAGACCGGTATGCAGACCGACGGACTGCAAGGTAAAACTATCTTTTATCGTTTTTTGTTTCATTTTCCACTTTGTTTAAACCGCACCACGGCACGTCTCCAGGTGGCGGCATCGATGGCCGGATATCCCATGTACACACCCGGTTTTCGCACATTACCCGGTACACCGCTCTGGGCGCCGAACATGCAGTTATCCGCTATCTCGATGTGTCCGGCTACGCCTACCTGGCCTGCCAGCACACAATGTTTGCCTATCTTCGTACTTCCGGCGATGCCTACCTGCGCACAGCAGAAGGTGCCTTCTCCTATCTCCACGTTATGGGCGATCTGCACCAAGTTATCGATCTTCACATTCTTGTGCACGATCGTACTTCCCATCATCGCCCGGTCTATGGTGGTGTTCGCTCCTATCTCCACATCATCCTCGATGATCACGTTACCGATCTGCGGGATCTTTTGGTTGACACCCTGTGCGTCGGGTTCAAAACCGAAACCGTCTGAACCTACGACTACACCGGCATGAAGGATACAGTCTTTTCCGATGACGCAATGCGCATATACACGCACGCCTGCGTACAAGACGGTATGGTCACCTATCGTGACGTTATCGCCGATATATACGTTCGGATAGATCTGCACACCGGCACCTAAGCGCACGTTCTTGCCGATATACGCAAAGGCACCTACATAGGCATCCGCCGGAACTTGTACCCCTTCGGATATACAGCACGGTTGTTCGATTCCTTGTTTGGGCGGATTCATTGCCTTGCTTACGAGAGATAACAACTGTCCCATTGCCCCCCGGGCGTTATCGACCAGGATGACAGCCCCTCCGGCTTTTCCTTCTCCTTCCGGAAAGGTGACCTTCCCTTCCACCACACTGCGGGTGATTAAGATCACACCGGCTTTAGAGGTGGTTAAGTAAGGCAAGTATTTCTCATCGGTGATAAACGAGAGATGATGCGCCTGCGCCTGTTCGATCGGCGCCACATCACGCACCATCGCGTTGGCATTGCCATACAAGGCACCGCCTAATAAACCCGCTATCTGTTGTGCACTAAATTCCATAATGCCATTTACGATTTACAAATTTACCATTTACGATTGATTTACGATTGAGTTCAATTGTACAATTTAATAAATCGTCAATAACTCGTACCTCGTCAATCGTCCAATCGTCAATTAATCCGGTACTTGAATAAATACCGTTTTGTCGGTTTTCTGGTCAATGAAGCCAAGTCCAATATCTCACTGGCCTCAGCGATGTCGCGCACTGTGCCATCGTTATACAGGATTCCGATGCTGTCGGCTTTCTCGGAGTAGGTGTTACTGGTAGAAACATGCTCCGACCACATGTATGTTGCATCTTGTTCGGAGATACCCAAAGCCTTTGCATACTCGTTGTTGAGTGCCTGTTTCTGTGCATCGGTCAAGGGCGATTCGATCAACTGGCCTCGGAACAACTGGCGGTTGATGAAACTGCGGCTTAACAGACTCAGCACCTGGTCTTCACCGGCTATCCATGCTTTGATAGCACAGAGCACGTCGTTATCATCCAGCAGCGCATACTGCTCCAAGGCCTCCGTATGGGTGCCGAACATGTCAAACGTTACCGGCTGGTAGAGGAAATAATGCAACGCAGGTGAACAGAATAAATCTTTTCCTCCTCTTGCCAGTTCTTTGGCACGGCTGAGTATCTTAATCAGATGTTGTTCGGCAGCCACACTGGTCTTATGCAGATAGACCTGCCAATACATCAGGCGACGGGCAACGAGGAACTTCTCCACGCTGTATATACCCTTCACTTGCACCACCAGTTTATCGTCCTTCACATCGAGCATCTTGAGTAAGCGCTCACTGGCGATACGACCTTCCTGTACCCCCGTGAAGAAACTATCCCGGCACAGATAATCCATGCGGTCCACATCCAGTTGGCTGGATATCAACTGATGGAGAAAATGCTTGGGGTACTCGTTCTTGAAGATGGCGATCGCCATGTCTAATGGCTTGTCGGTCATCCCGTAACCCGTAACCCGTAACCCGTAACCTCTCAGATCCTCATTAATACGCTCCATCATAAGGAGCGATATATCTTCATGCGTCACGCCGTCCACCAGGGTATGTTCCAGCACATGTGAGAACGGCCCGTGACCGATGTCGTGCAGCAGGATGGCTATCATCGCACTTGTCTCCTCCTGCTCCGTGATAGCCACCCCTTTTAACCGCAACGACATAATCGCTTCCTGCATCAAGTGCATCGCACCGATCGAGTGACCGAACCGACTATGCATCGCACCCGGGTACACCAGATAGGATAAACCTAACTGGCGGATCCGGTTCAAACGCTGCACATAAGGATGCTGCAGCACGTCGAAGATCAGGTCATTCGGGATGGATAAAAACCCGAATACAGGATCGTTAATGATTTTTCGTTTATTTAGCACGTAATACTTTATCTATACTTGTCAAACGATAAGACATGTTTACATACAACTTGCACATACCGAACTGGAGCAGGCTCACTAACAGGATCACTACACCGTAGATGATAGCTGTTACTCCCATTCCTTCGCTATGATAGCCTCCATAGTACGAGTACGAATTATATTCGGACAAGCTGACAATACCCAGGATCACCAAAACGATGGATCCTAAGATACCTAATACCAGGAAGATCGTAGCGACCACGGATACCATGTTCTCGGAACCGGAATACTTCGCTTCAGGCAATTCCGCTTTCTTCTCCTCAGGAGCAGGAGCAGGAGCCGGTGCAGGAGCAGCTGCTTTAACTGCAGATTGAACGGCTACATTGATAGCCTCTAACATCTCTTCCTTACTGAAGGACGGAGCTTTGGGAGCGGCGGCTTTTTTCGGAGCTGCTTTTTTCGGAGCGGCTTTCTTCGGAGTCTCTTGTGTTTCTGCCATAATCAGATACCCTGGTTCGTGTCGGGCACAACTGTTAATGAATACTCTGTTCTTGACTTTGACGTCGTTGATATTTGTCGATTTCCAATTGCGTATGCTTCATCCGGTGTTCCAGTTCAGCAATGTCCGACATCACGATCTTCAGATGATGCGCCCGTTCCAACAGATCCAAGGCTTTGGCGTTCTTCGCATCGATTGCATACTCCTCAATCCTTTTCCCGTTCCGGTAGATCAGCAAGTCCCCTCCGTCGTCGCGCACCAGGATCCGGATACCCGTGTTGTCCTTAAGCGTATAAAAACCATGATCCTGGTATTTCGGATCCTTGGGTTCGTATTTGAACAAGGCGATCAAGGAATCCGCCACCGGCATCAAGGCCTCGTGCTGGGACTGAAAATAAGCCAAGGTGCGCTGCTGGTCCACCAGCCCTACCGAATCCCGTTCATGCTTCTCCGCACGGTACCGGTCCAACTTACTCTCACCCCCGCAACTCACCATCATCGACAGGCATACCATGCCTGCCAATACCATCGTCATATACCGTCCTATTCTCTTTCGCATAGCGCTGCTATCCTAAATTCGCTGCAAAATTACAAAAAAATATTGATATATGCAAATAAATTCAGGAAATTCGTAAGAATCCGATACCGAAACGCTCTACGGCGGCACGTTCCAGATCTTCTCTTACCGACGGATCGGCAATGCTGATCAGTGCCTTGGCGCGTTCTGCCAAAGGCAGGTTTCTCAGATAGACGATACCATGTTCCGTAGCGATATACTGCGCCTGGAAACGGGTGGTGACCACACCTGCACCGGGTGCCAGATGGGCGACGATCTTGGACTGGCCTTTACTGGTCATCGAAGGAAGGGCAATGAAACACTTACCGCCTTCCGATAACGCACCACCGTACATGAAGTCATGTTGCCCGCCTACTCCGGAGATGATGGTATCCCCGATGGAGTCGGCACATATCTGACCCGTCAGATCCACTTCGACGGCAGAGTTAATCGCCATCACTTTGGGGTTCTGCCGAATGATCTGCGGATCATTGGTCCATGCCACATCGCGAATGACGAAGTCCCTGTTTCCGTCCACGTAGTCATACAGATGTCTGGAGCCCAAGATGAGGCTGCCTACGGATTTGCCGGGCAGCACTTTCTTAAGACTGTTATCGATCACACCGCTTTCGATCAACGGCAGCACACCATCTGTGATGGCCTCGGTATGCAGACCCAGATGCTGATGGTTTCTAAGAGCATTAATGACGGCATTCGGGATACCGCCTACTCCGATCTGGAGGGTAGCACCGTCGGGTATCTGGGAGGCTACGTAGTTTCCGATCTTCGTTTCTATCTCATTGGGCACCGGTGTCGGTACTTCGACTAAGGGCACGTCACCGCGGCACATGGCCGTGATCTTGGATATATGAATGACAGGATCCCCGAAGGTACGCGGCATGTATTTGTTCACTTGTGCGATCACGACGCGTGAACACTCGGCACCGGAGAAAGCGATGTCGGCGGAGACGCCAAAGGAACAGTATCCCTCTTCATCGGGTTCACTGACATTAAGGAAGGTCACATCGACGGGCACTTGACCGCTTCGGAAGAGGAACGGCACTTCGCCCAAGAAAGCCGGAATGGTGTCCGCCACGCCTTCCCGCATGGCTTTGCGCAGGGTGTTAGGCACAAAGATCGACAAGGCACGGAACGAATCCATCAGTTCTCTCTTCGCATACGGAGCATCTTCAGGTAAGATACCGAAACCGGAGATCAGTTTGACGTCGCGCAACTCAGCGGCACGTTCTACGAGTGCGTTGATGAGCACCGTCGGGATACTGGTGCTACCTTGTATGACGATGGTGTCACCGCTGCGCACGTGGCTAACGGCCTCTAATGGACTAACGTATTTGGGGCAATTCTGTGGGGTCATAAGGGTCGTATTGAGAATAGTCTTCGTTAAACTTACGCAAACGTTCTTCCAACTGCTCGTACTGGTCTTCGCGAATAGAGGAAGCACAGCCGCGCATACCTTCCCTGCAGGCACCGGTACTCTCGAGCGAGATGGCGGATACGCCGTAGTATATCAGTTTGTTCACTAACTTAGCGCCTGACCAGTCTTTATATCCGAAGGTGAAGAAGAATCCGTCACCTACGGCCTGGCCGTCGGCATCTTTGTCATAGACAATATGGAAACCGTTGCGCTGCATGATCTCTTTGATCTTATGGGCACGCCGAGCGTACTCCCGGGTGTTCTCCACGTAGCGTAACTTACCTTCGCAAGCCGCTTGGAGCATGGCCGCCATACCGTGTTGTACGGAGTGGGTGACACCGCTGGACAAGGCGTAAAGGAAGGTGTACGCAAAACTCTGCAATAACTCACCGTTGTTATGGAGCCGTTTGCCTAAGGCCGGATAGACGCGTTTTGCCAGTACCGGATCGATGGCTACGAAAGCGGCACGCTGACCGGCATAGCTGAAGATCTTCGAACAGGAGATGAGTTGGATACAGTTATGCGTGTACCGACCTACAGACGGTTGATACGGTTCACTGTACGGGTTTCCTCGATCGGGATCCCGGAAGTCCATATTCAGGTACGCCAGATCTTCCAGCACGATCGCATCGTATTGAGTAGCTAACTCACCGATGATCTGTAGTTCTTCCTCCGTCAGGCATGACCAGGTCGGGTTATTGGGGTTACTGTACAGGATGCCGGCGATGCGACCGCTTTGGAGGTGTCTCTCCAACTCCTCACGCAGTTTGGCACCCCGGTATTCGGCGATGTCAAACGCATCGACACGGCTTCCGATCACGGCGCACTGCATCTTCTGCACCGGGAAACAGGGATCCAGGAAGAGGATGGTGTCTTTTCCTTCCTGCAGTTGGATCACCATCATGTTGAGTGCAAAAGCGGCTTGCATGGAGCCGACGGTAGGCAGGATGCACTCCGGCGGTCGTTGCAGGTTGATGAATGCTCTTACGAACTCCGAGCCCCATTTCTTCACTTCGGGAATACCGATGATAATGGGATAATGGGCGGCACAGCCGTTGAGTAAGGCCTTATGCTCCGCCTCAATACCGATCTCCGAAGCCGGTAAACCGGGTTCACCCAGCGCCATGTTGACATACTCCACTCCGGTCGCCTGTTCGATGTTCTTGACGACACCGGCTAACTGACGGATACTGGCATTGCCTAACTCATGGAAGTTACGCAGGCCAAATTGACGGCATATGCTGTCAACAATATGTTTATCTAACGGAAAATGCATAACCTGTTTCTACAGCTTTGACGTTGGTTTCCACGACGGCTTCCCCTTTGCGCGCAAAGACACGTTTGACACCGTCTATCATCTTATCATGCTCGATGCCTAACATGGGTATAGCGGCGCCGAGGAGGACCATGTTCGCTGCCTGTGCCGGTGCACCCGCTTCTTTGGCGAGTGTTTCTACGTCCAAGAGCACATGGTGGTCATAGGCTTTGATACGATTTAGTACCGTTTCTAACTCCGGATAGTTCGGAATATTGAGGAACGGCACACAGGAAGTGACGATCCATCCGTCCGGCGCCAGGTACTCCACGTAGCGCAGTGCCTCCATTGGTTCGAGCGAGATGATGAGATCAGCTCCCCCCTTCGGGATCAAGTCACTCATGATCGGTTCCGAGGACAGACGCAGATTCGACTGCACGTCCCCACCGCGTTGCGACATTCCGTGTACTTCCGCCTGCTTGAGATAGAGACCTTCTTGTAAGGCAGCTTCACCGATGACGGTGGCGATAGAGAGGATACCTTGCCCTCCCACTCCGGCTAAAATAATATCTTTTTTCATGACTTTTTAGCAGCTTTAAGATGACGTTTTAATGTTTGGATACACTCCCGACGGGCGATGACTACGGATGTGCCGGCATAGTCGATCTCTTCACGAAGGACATTCTTGATCTCGTCCATGTTCTTAGGCAGAGGAACGACGACCCGCACATGTGCCGGATCGACACCGAGACCGGTGCATATCTGTTCGATTCTTCCTGTTCCGGCGGAGTCTTGCCCCCCCGTCATACCGGTGGTTAAGTTGTCGGAGATGAGCACCACCACGTTTGCATTGGCATTCACGCAGTCGAGCAGACCCGTCATACCGGAGTGGGTGAAGGTACTGTCACCAATGACTGCTATCGCCGGATGCTGTCCTGCATCAGCGGCACCCTTGGCCATGGTGACCGATGCACCCATCTCGACGCAGGCATGGATGGCATGGAAGGGAGAGAGAGCGCCTAAAGTGTAACAACCGATGTCACCGAAGATTCGTGGGTTCGGATACTCCCGTGCCACCTCGTTGAGGGCGGCATACATATCGCGGTGCCCGCATCCTTGACAGAGTGCAGGCGGACGACCGACCACAATTGCTTCGGGTTCATGCACCGGCAGGGCATCCAAACCGATCGCTTTACGTACGCAGTCCGGGGACAACTCACCCATGCGCGGCAGGTCACCCGTCAGACGACCTTTGATGACGATATCAGAAGGCACCATGCCACGCAACAGTTCTTCTACCACCGGCTGCCCCTCTTCGATGACGAGGATCTCTTTGGCGCCGTCCTTCACCATCTGTCCGATGAGAGCGGCAGGCAAAGGATACTGCGTGATGCGGAGGATGGAGCAACCCATAGCAGGGTCGTAGTTCTCCATGAGATAGTTATAACCGATACCGGTGGTGACGATTGCTTTCTGAGGATGGGCACCGCGTGTATAGACGTTCTGTCCGTCCTGCTCACTATGCGCCACAAAAGTCGGTTGCGCCGCTACCAGTTCGGCATAGTTGCGTTTGGCAAATGCCGGTAAGAGGATGAAATGGTTCACGTTTTCCGGCATGGACAACTCGTTTTGGGGACGCGGTGTATCGACGGTGTTGACCACAGCACGACTGTGCGCCATGCGGGTGGTGACACGCAGTAAGATAGGGGTGTGCAGTTTTTCACTAAGATCAAAACCATACGCCATCATGTCGTAGGCCTGTTGCTGGTTACAAGGTTCGAGACAGGGGATCATAGCGAACTTAGCATAGAACCGGCTGTCCTGTTCATTCTGCGAAGAGTGCATCGACGGGTCATCGGCAGCTAAGACAATGAGACCACCGTTGACACCGGTGATAGCAGCGTTCATGAAGGCATCGGCACAGACGTTCATACCTACGTGCTTCATGCACACCAGTGCCCGTTTACCCATGTACGACATACCCAATGCGGCCTCCATCGCCGTTTTCTCATTCGCCGCCCAGCGGCAGTGGATAGGATGGCTATTGGCTGTTACAGGTCTGACCTGGCTATTAGCTTTGAGCTGAATGTACTCCGTCACTTCGGTGGAAGGGGTACCGGGATAGGCATAGACACCGCTTAATCCGGCATCGATAGCACCCTGCGCGATGGCTTCGTCTCCTAATAATAAATGTTTCATGATATTAAAGTGTTAGTATTTTTTCATTTGCGGGTGCAAAGATACAAAAATTTTTGCATTTATGCAAATAAAAAGAGAAAAATCGCCCGATTTGAGCGATTTTTCCTTTTTGGGGCTAAGGGCATTTCATTCTACTCTTTGTCCCATTAGCGTGAATGTTTTTCCGTCACGGAAAATGAGAATCTGTCCGTCACGGAGGATTTTGGAGGCTCAATGTTAATTGTTTTTTATTCTCCTCTAATCTATTGGTGTAAATACCGTATTCTACAGAGCCCACTCTAGTCTGAACCAATCTACAACCTCCTCTTCAAAATGCACAGTCAAAGATAAGTCTCCCACACCGTATTTTTCGCCATATTCGATTGCCTCTGGGTCGTTTTTTAATACGGGAGACAGCGATTCATAACTTATGAACCCATCTTCGTTTTTGTGAAATTGGTTGCCCTTGAGCGCAATCAATTCTTCTTGTGTCATTCCTATTCGGACACCCTGTTCGGTCTGAAAATGCGGTAGATTAGTATATGTACATCGCGAAAGAGGAAGTTTATCTAATTCATTCTTATCAACAAGAACAACCATTAATGTACCCACATCTCCTCGATTCATACCAGGTGCTTGCATAGCGATTAACAACTCGGTAGAGTCAATGTTCATATATAATGCATATATTCCTCCAATTGGCCCATATTGTGCAACGTTTTTTATGCACAATGGATATGTGTCTTCCTCTATTTGATGGTCATCATCCATCCAACCATGTAGCGGTCCGTTTTGATAACAACAAAGAGTCATAACTCCAACAATGGTGCTATCCAAGTTTTGGCATATCTGCCCCATGCAGTTTGTATATGACATAATGCAGACCAAATACAGAGCAATATACTTCACCAATTGTTTTATGCTTCTCATATCACAAGCCTTAATGAGTTAACTAATTTATATTTAACCCTTCTCGTTGTTTGGAAGTCATAATGTTTTTACATTCCCAAAACTCCGAATCCTCCATTTGAGGCCACAAAGAAATCAACAATTGTTTTCCCATCAATATGTCTTTATCCAACACAACGCCTGTAATCTTAGAGAATGCCAATAGAATTGTACAGCATCGTTCATTACAAGATACTCCATTAACCAAGGTACTTTCAAGTTTGTTCTTCACTTCATCATCAATATGCAAAAGCGCCCCATTCATGTAAAAATCAGTTATTTGCGTATTATAACTTTTGTAATACGTGTGCGCATTGCGACACTCCCGATTGTGCCTTATCTCTGCATGTAGCAATGAATCATATGGAAACATTGAGATAGTTTTACTGACAAAATACTCTAAATTTCCCGTTATGACGGTATATTCCATCAAAGCAGTCAAAAAGAGACACTCAGAGTCAATCGTCATATTCTCTTGATAATTAATTTCGCATAACATTTGGTAATAACCTGCAGCAAAAGGATCCCGAAAGTGTTCTGATGCATACTGAAAGCAATAAATCAAAGAGTCGTAGTTTTTAGGATCAGTATAGCTACTATTGAACAATATATTAATGTGAGGAAATATAACCGTGTCATTTATAATTCTATGGATATAGTAACTATTTGTCAACTTTACGCGTGACGGATACAATGTCCAACTCCATCCATTTTCAACTTTATTATAACTAGCACCTATTTCATAATAATACACAATTGAATCATAAGGTATAGAAGTACATTGTATAAGCTGACTAATAATAGATTCCTCCTCTCCTATTGATTCCAGGAAATGACGAATTGAGTCACTTTGAGAAACGGGTCGAACTCCGTAGCTATATATGCTACTACAAATAGCAAATATTATAATATAGATCAGTCTATTTTTCATAACCACATATTTTTACAAGAAAATCCAGTAATACCCAACCAAATCGTAAATTGCTTGCTCTATAATCAAGCTCTATACTTCCTTGAGACGTAAAAGCCTGCCAATTTCCCATGTGATCCAGATCGGGTTTGACTGTTCCACGATGTGTAATAGGATCAATATGTTCCATTCTATACAGCCCATAAAAGGATCCATCCTTTGTAGCAACCTCTGTAGTTGGAGCAAACACGATATTTCCCAATAGTTTTGAAATCTGCTCTGCTATAGGACTTCCTTCTGCGTGCATATTTCCTGTATTACAGCTCATCAGTACGATGGATAGATTCTTTTTGTTTTCTGAGCTATTCCATAATGTACTATTATTTGACAAATATTCTTCAAACTGCTCAGCAGTACTAATGGTAGTTCCATCCCTAAGTTCAATAGAATTCTCTGAGCCATGAGCATATAATGTAATCGTGGAATTATCATCATCTATCGCTTGATGCGCATTTGCAACTGCGTAAAGATCAGGATCTTTCGTTTCGTCAATTTCATTAATCACTTCTCTTCCATCCGGATCAATGAAACCTATTGGATTCCAAGCGCAGTATGCATATGGCGAAATTTGAGGATTGTCTCCTGCGAGAGGATCCACCGACAACCATGTTCCCGCTTGCCAATAGAATCGTGCGCCAAAGAAATCATATCCGGTCTCCGCATCGCGCTCTTTACCCGTGAACTTATACCGCTCATCATAGCCATAGGGAACTTGGTTGTCGATGAGTTCTCCATAAGGTGCGTAGTGGATATACTGGATAGGAGCACCCGTATAATCCGTTATCCAATTGGCAGAACCTAAATGGTCACCGTGATAGAAATAAATCTCATCCTCTTTGTAATTAATCTGCCCATTGATAGCGATAGATTTCTGTAGTATATCCGGCGGATTCAGAATATCCACCATAACCAGTTCGGTCGGTGTGCATTGGTATTCCAAATCAGGATGAGGATTACCGTGGATATCCTCTGTCTTTTCCGGTTGGCTCAATGTGCCTTGGTGGAAGAACGGATCGTAGTTCAGATAGCGGGTATAGAATGTCTTAACTATATCTTGGTCATGCTGTGAACTCAACTTGTCCGTCGGGGATACCATATCGCCGAATCCGCCGCCTCCGATGACCGTTGCTATCCTTTCTGTGCCGACATAGTAATGTTTGGTATAGCCTTTACTTGTAACCACGACATACGGATTAGGATACAGCACCGCATCATCAAAGATCGCTTGTGCTTTGATAGAACCGGAATTGAGTTGGCTTGCAGTGTTCGTTCCTATAAGTTTGTACACTCTTTCGCCATTAGCATCATACCCATATGTAAGTTTCTTGTTCTCCATGCGATTAGATCTGATAATATTTCGTTTCCCAAGGCTTGATCTTTTTCGACAAATTGTCCTGTCATCAACATAAATGCATAAGTCAACTGAGATTTTTTCTCTCCATTGGCAATCCCCTGAAGTAAGATATTTACCAACTCCGCCTCTTGCACTTTTGTAATGCGAGCTAATTCCATGTCGGAGTAACTATCAAGTTTAGTTCTGAACTGCACATAGTATGGCGAAGATTCATTAGACTCCGCAATAATAACATTAATTTTTTTATTTGCTTCTTTATCAAAGTCACGCACGTTCTCTGAACCGAATATAACAAACTTTATCATTTCGTAAATTTGCAATTTCTTTTGCCTGTCGTTTGTCTCTTTCTCAAGATAGCATAATTCAGGAATCAAATATCCACTACGAGAGTGAAAACGTACAATAGAATATTCTGCGCAATCTAATAATCGTCTAACCGCGTATTCGTGATGAAAAAGCAATAGATATGCATTTTCTAAATAGTCCTCAATAAGAGAAAGAGCGGTATCTTGAACTATCCGTTGAGTCAAGTAGTCCACATATTTGCAAACATAAACGGAATCATCCCAGCCTATTTGCCACTCTAATTGCTCATAAATAGAATCGTATTGTAACC
>Ga0256405_10002887_pt1 | contig 37343 bp, 24 predicted proteins | sample RumenRJG_02DNA_FD_189096 | JGI IMG/M metagenome (GOLD analysis project Ga0256405, IMG submission 189096) | Bovine rumen microbial communities from Lethbridge, Alberta, Canada - RJG_02 | ecosystem: Host-associated > Mammals > Digestive system > Stomach > Rumen | place: Canada: Alberta...
CATCCAGAAGCTAAATTGGATGCATCCAATCAATAATCCACTACTTTAGCCAAACACAATTAGGGCTGCAATACCAACGTTGCAGCCCTAACTTTATGTAACTACCTGTACTTTAATAGATGGTTACATAAAAACCGACGGTCAACCGACAGTCAACCGACAGTCAACCGACAGTCACAGCATATGTGAGAGGAATACCGGTTCTCAGAAAGAAAAGAAATAGCTCGGGGTGATCCCGAGCTATTTTTGTTATCAGCCATGATCGGCTGATGGAATGTTCAGCCATGATCGGCTGATGGAATGTTCAGCCATGATCGGCTGATGATGGACGGTTCGGATTAACGAACTTGTGCACCTTGGAGGTTGAAGAGCTTGTTGTCACGAACGATGTAGATAACACCATCAACAACAACTTTGTGAGCCTTCTCGGTCAGAACAACGTTCTCGATACCTTGCTCCTCACGTGCTTGCCAACGATAAGCATCAGCATCGCTTAAGTCAATGTACAAAGTACGAGCACCTTCTTCGCCCTCCCAGAGTTGACCAAATACGAGTTCGTTATTCTGAATCGTAGTCCAATCGTCAATCTCAGAGCGATAAACCTCGATTTCGGTACCACCTTCCTCACCCGGCCATTTACCAGCGGAGCGGAACTTGAAGAACTGCGAAGCCTTAGCCTCGACAGTTGCTTTATAGACATCACCATCCATTTCCATAGCAACACCGGTCCAATCATCGAAAGTACCGATGATTTCTACGCCTTCTACAGGGAAGTTCTCTGCCGGGAGTTTAACACTAACCTCAACGGTCTCAATAGGCGAATCATCGCAACGAGCCCAACGGAGATCCTCAGCGCGGAGATCCCATACGATCTCAGCGTTCTCATGGGTCAGCTGGTTGTCACCTTCCTCACCCGGGATACGAACCCACATTTCGTCAACGAGCTTCTGCATGTAAGCGATGTCACTCCAAGCCGGAGCTTCAACGATTTCACCATTATCATCAACCAAACCACTAACGATCTGATATTTAGTATTCTCAGCCATTTTCTTGTAGTACGTGTAAGTCGGAGCGTCATTAGCAAGGGTGAGGTCCTCATCCAACTGCATTTGCTCAAATGCCCAGCTGTTCATATCACCAATGATAAATGGAACTGCATAACCATCGCAACCATCGCTGATAACAATTACTTTGTAATTGTGGTAAATAGCAGTACACGGATTGCTTTTCCAAGCTTCCACAGTGAATACGTTCGGAGCGTCAGCACCGTAGTTAATCAGGTCAATCTCACCAGCATAAGCACCTTGTACAACCTGTACACCACCGCGGATAGCGGTAGCAGCACCTACTTGGTACGACCAGTTGAAGTTACCATCTACATCGAGCATAACCGGTTTTGCCTGAATACCCTTCTCAGCATCCGGTTCAGCCTCCGGTGTAAAAGAAGCTACGTACCAACCGTCGTAACCCTCTACCGGCTCGAATTTAGGCAGGTCAGACACAGGGCTAGTAATCCAATTTTTCTTTTCATCAGCATGGAAAGAACCGACTAAAACGATGTCGAAACAAGCCATGTCGCCCGGCACATAAATACAAACGCATACATTACCCTGCTCATAGTAATTAGCGAGGACAGCGTCAGACGGAACTACGTCCTTTGCAGCAAATACGCTAACACTCATCAGCGCAGCTGCCAAAAAAGCATAGAACTTTTTCATAATTTTAATTTTTTTAAAATTCTGGAGTTTTGGCTTCGTCGAGTTGGGTAAGCGAGCTTACACTCGACTAGCACAAAACTTCATAAATTTGGTTAATAATGTTAATTAGTTGTTTTTATTTTCGATAAATCGATAATATCGAAAAGCTCGATACATCGATATTTATCTTCTATTGATTAGTACGGATAACCGTCACCACCCTGTGCCGCATAGGTATTGAGGGGATCGCCCTCTACGTCGGTTCTGTAGTTCGGGTTAGAGCGTTTATCCTCCGATGGAACGGGGAACCAGTTCATGTACTCCGGTGTACCGGAAACGAAGAACGGGCTGTTGACAGCGGGCGGCATGTCTTGCTTACCCATACGTCCTTCCCAGTGGTAGCGATACTTGTCAGACTCGGGTCCGAAGAAACGGTCGAAGCGAACGAGGTCAATACGACGACGACCTTCATACCAGAACTCACGGCTCCACTCGTCCAACATGTCCTCTTCAGTCATAGTGGTCAGTCTCGGAGCGTTTGCACGGTCGCGGAGCACATTGACATCAACCAGAGCGTCATTCCAGTTACCTGACTTACGTGCTTTTGCTTCACCCTGAATGAGGTAAGCTTCTGCCAAACGGAGCAAAGGAATATCGGTATCAGGCCAGTCTTTGCTCTGACGAGGCGAGTATTTCGGCAGCGAAGCAGTGGAATATACACCGGTGAACTTAAGTCCTGCCCAAGAATCGAACATATATTTGGTATCACCCAGTTTCATATCACCATTGATGGTAAACTTATATCCGGTATTCAAACCATCGGAGCAGAGGATAGCGCGATCATCTTTGAGCTGAGCCGGCATGTGATACTCATCGAAAATCATGTCCTTAGCGGTCTCACGATCAATTGTCTGCAAGTTACTAACGTTGAGGAACTTGTCCACCAAAGTAGGCGAAGTACGCATAGAGTGCCACTCCGCCTCAATACCCCAAGGCATCAGACCCGGGTTACGGTTAGCAGCGATCAACATCTGCGAGCTGGCATAGCTCTGCGCATAGAGACCGTCCTGATAGATTTGGAGGAGAGACTCTTTGATGACATCATCGTTCTGGTTATCACCCATAAAGAGACGCTGGTAAGCAGAATATACGAAACCGGAGTCGGTAGTAATCGGAGAGGTGACAAGACCATGCTGTCCATCATCGTGAATAGCCTGCGAAGCATACTTGATAGCGTTATCGAGCGCACTCCTTTTGATCCATGCTTTGTTTTTTGCGTTATAGACATCGGCATTGAGATAGATACGCGCCAAGAGGAGTTTTGCAGCTGCTTTACCCACACGGTATTTGTTAATACGATGATCCGGCAGGAGAACGGTCAACTCTTTGAGTTCATCCACCAACCAGCTGTAGAGCTGATGACGCGGAATGAAATGCGGGAACTCATTGGAATCCTCCGTTACAAACGGAGCATAGAGATACATATCCATGAGATAGAAGAAATGCAACGCACGGATGAAGCGCACTTCTGCCTTACGGTATTTCTCTTCGTCGGTATCCTCCGAAGCATAGGTCAGATAGTGGTTGCAATACTTGATATCCAGCACGAGACGCGTATAGATAGCACGAATCATGGTATTGGTACCGGTCCAGTTGGTGGTATTCAACTGTTTTGCTTCCGCATCATCCCAGATCCACCAAGCCTCATCGGTAGAGAGCTCGTTGCAATACCAGATGGTACGGTAGAAACCGGAAGTACCGGCATCGATATCCTCGACATCCGAGTCTTCACCCGGTCCCTTCTGACCAATTACAGCTAAGCAAGCATAGCACTTGGTGAACATACGATCCTGGTTAAAGGATGTAGAAGAGTTCGGGTCAATAGGTTTGGTATTGAGGTCTTTCACACAGGCGGTAAACGCCAATGCGATACAAACCATCAAAGAATATTTTACTAAACGTTTCATATTAATGAATAATTAATAATGAATAATTAATATCTTTTTTCGCAGTTATTAGAATTGGAGGTTGATACCAAGAACGGTAGTCATGGAACGCGGATAGATGGAGTTATCTACACCACCGATACCGATTTCCGGATCAAGACCCGAATACTTGGTGATAACAAATGGGTTAGAAACGGTGCAGTATGCACGACCCGAAACTCTGTTCTTAGAGAAGGAGTAACCGAGTGTGATGTTATCACAGCGCAGGAAGGAAGCGTTCTCCAAGAAGCGGTCTGTGATATCATACTCTGCATTTCCAACGATGCTCTTACCCTCTGCATCATAGATAGACATGTTATAACCATCTACGTAGTATGCATCGAATACATCCAACGGGAGGTTCTTGTAGTAACCATCACGCGCCAAGTTTCCGATAGGCACATTCTGGAGACGAGAAGAAATGACGTTGTTGAATACATAGTTTCCGATTGCAGCACGGAAGGACATACCGAGGTCGAAGTTGTAGAACTGGAACTTCATCTGGAAGCCCATAGTAACGGGAGCAATAGGACTATGTTTGAAGACCTTATCACGCTCGTCGATCTTACCGTAACCATCCTCACCCGGAGCCTGCTGATCAACGATATACCAGTATTTCGTACCATCAGCACGAGTACCCTGTTTAGCCTCATAGAGGTAGAAGGAGTTGGTCGGTTTGTCCACAGCATATTTGGTGATGGATTTACCACCGAGACCGGCACCACCGTAACCGCTACCATCGATCATGGTCTCTTCGCCGTTGATCTTGGTAATACGGTTCTCATTCCAAGTTACGTTATAGCCGATATCCCATTTGAAGCGTTTTCCGTAGTCGAGAATGACTGCGTTGATAGCAAACTCGACACCTTGGTTACGGAGCGAACCGATGTTCGACATCACACGCTTACGGAAGTTGGTACCCATAGCTACGTTGACGTTATTGAGCAGGTCGGTTGTTTTACGATAGTAGTAGTCAATAGAACCGGAGATACGGTTATTGAGGAACGCGAAGTCAAGACCGGCATTGTAGGTCGTAGTCTTCTCCCAAGTCAGATCGGGGTTGAAGGAGTTCGGACGATCGGAGATGAAGAGGGGCAGACCATCTTGGTCATACACCACATCTACGATACGGGTATCGTTATCCTCGGTAGCGTAGTTCGTACCGCCGACCGGATAGTACGAGGTGTGACCGGTAGTCTGCTGATAAGAAGGCATGTAAGCATAATCGCCGATACCATCCTGCTGACCGGTGATACCATAACCGAGACGGAGTTTGAGGTCATTGAGCCAATGAACATCCTTCATGAAGGACTCTTTGATCTTCCAACCCACTGCCACAGAGGGGAATACACCCCAACGATGACTCTTATGGAAACGAGAAGAACCGTCACCACGGACAGTAGCGGTAACCATGATCTGGTTCCAACCGATCCAGTTGAGACGACCGAAGAAGGAAACGAGGTAGTTCTCACCCTTACCGGTAGAAGTAGAAGCATAAGCAGGTTGACCGGCTTTGGTCTTATCACCTAGATAAGTCATCGGATAGAAACCGCTACCGTAGCTCTTGAAGTCATTGTAGAAATGTTGCCACTCGTAACCTGCCATGATGTCGAAGTGCTGGTGAGCGTTCTCCCAGTCATGTCCGTACTGTGCGAAGCAGTTGAACTGGAGGTTGTATTTCATTTTCTGGGAATAACCATCCCAGCCGGTATAGTGGCTTGCGGTACCATAGGCGCTGTTCTTATTGGTCTGCTTACCGAAAGAGTAGTCAGCACCGAAGTTAGCATGGAGCATCAGGTCTTCAAAACCGTGAATCTTATAGGTAGCCTCAATATTACCAACAAACTGAGCGGCGTTGGATTTATTGGACTGATGTTTGAGCATAGCGAGGGGGTTAGCCTGCGATTTGAGGTTGTACATCCAAGTGGTATCCTCGTACGGACCATACGCACTGGACGAAGTACCGAGCGGCTGGAAATAACCATCCCAGTGCTCATCCAACTCCTCTTTAGTCACGTAGAAGTCTTTACCATTCGCGGAACCCGCCAAAATACGGTCACCATAGATATTGGTGAGATTACCATCCGAATAGATCGGCTGAGTCGGGTCTTTATCCAGATAAGCACCTGCGATACCGGGCTCGTACTCATTGTAGATATACATACCCTTCGCATTGATGTTGAAGGAGAGGTGATTGTCCAAGAAGGACGGGTTGAGGTTCAAGGAAGCGGTAACACGCTGCATCTGGGAACCTTTGACAGCACCATTATTGAGGGTATAACCGACCGAAGCACGATACGGCATATCGACATTCTTGTTTTTGAAACCACCGGTCAACGAGATGTTATGGTCGGTAGAGATAGCGGTACGATAGATTTTCTTAAACCAATCTACATCGTCATTCATGAGGAACGCATTCTGCTGACGAGACTGACCTGCACCCGTAGCGTACGCACGGAGTTCATCACCGGTGAGGACATTCAGATGCTTGAGCACGGAACCGAAGGAAACGTTACCATCATAGGACACTTTCATCTTCGAACCGGATTTACCTTTCTTGGTAGTAATGAGGATGACACCGTTGGAAGCACGGGAACCGTAGATAGCGGTAGCGGAAGCATCCTTGAGGACGGTGAAGGTCTCGATATCATTCGGGTTCACCAACGAGAGCGGGTTGGAGACACCTTGGATACCATTGTTATCCATAGCAAGTCCATCGATGACGATCAACGGGTCGTTGGAAGCGTTCAGAGACGAACCACCACGAATACGGATCGTAGCACCACCACCAGGAGTACCACCATCGGTAGAAACGTTCACACCGGCGATCTTACCTTGGATCATGTCTTGTGCGTTGGTCTGCAGACCTTTGTTCATGTCATCGGGTTTGATAGCGGTAACCGAACCGGTAGCATCGTTTTTCTTAACGACACCATATCCCACAACGACTACTTCGTCCAAGAGCTCGGCATCTTCGCCTAATTTGACGTTCATCGATGCCTTGGCATCCAGCTCTTGGGTTTTATAACCCATATAGGAGATAGCGAGCTTGGCACCCGGCTTTACATTGAGTTCAAAATTACCATCCCAGTCCGTTACGGTACCGTTGGTAGTACCCATTTCGAGGATGGAAGCACCAATAATCGGTTCACCGTTAGCTGCATCCACAACCACACCTTGTACGGCGAGCTGTGCAGCTGCGGTACCAACGCCCAGCATCAGCATAAGGGCGATGGAAATAGTGCGAAACATATTACAATTAGTCTTTTTCATTGTTTCAAATGTTTATGGTATTTATTAGGATTAGTGTTTGGGGCGATAGAACATCAAGCCGCCACGCAGGAACTCATGTGTAACAATAGTATCCATTACCATCGTCGTAGTATCCTGTGTGTACTTCTCTTCATATTTATATTTCGAGATATCAAAAACATCTTCTTTTTCTCCAGAAGCAGTATTCTTGAGTTGTATCACAAACTTCGAGTCTGAAGAAACACTTGTGAAATACCATTCTAAGTCATACTCTCTTATCTTAATATCAAACGTATCCACCTTTTTGTTCAAGGTATCATATTTAGCGTGGAACTCCTTTAAATAGAAATGTCCTGTGTTTTTATACTCCGCATCGCGATTAAGTGTCAAATAATAGTATGCAGTAGTATCTGCGCACAGCGTATCCAAGTGGTCAAACACCTTAATGGTATCACGAACGATCTTACCATGAGACATGTGTTTGTAGATCGAATCACGGAATATACTATCCGTCTCATACTTATCTCTGAAGATTCCTTCCCAATCAGTATTGAGGATAGTACCTAATGTTTTCTCCCATTTCTCTACACGGGCTGTGTTGGCATTGCCCTCTCCACCGAAAGCGAGTCCATCGGGGGTAATGAAGGAGTTACCGCTATACCAAGCAGAAGCGTAAGGAGTAGCCGGATTGAAAGTGATGGAATAACCGGTATTATTGTCATTCCAATCGCCGTACTCATAGGTGAGATTCAGTACTTTCTTCGTTTGATCCACACCGTTACCAAAGGAGATCTCGCGGTAGATAATACGATTGTCATTGACATTCGCAGATGCGAACTCAAACTCCTTAATGGTGAGGGTCTCACCTTTCAATTGCAAAAGGCTGCGTGGAGACTTGTGCAAGCTTGTTTTCAACAAATCATCGCACACGTCCTGCGCGTCAGACTTCGGTTTGCAGGAAGTGAAAGCCAAGGAGACTGCCACTGCCGCACAAAGCGTTACAAGTAGTTTGTTTTTCATAATTTAGTTATTTTTGTTAATGATTCTTTCTATGGGGATCCGCCAAAATTGGCGGATGGATTTATGCACGAGGCGGGGCGTTGATCGTGCATCAATGCACGATGCGAGGGATCCGCCAAAATTGGCGGATGGATATTACTCTTTCTCTTTGATGAGGAAGACGGAAGCGGCGCCGAGGATGAGGAGGACACCGGCAACGACGAGCATTCCAGCTTGTACGTGCGCGCACATATATTTAAGGAGTAGACCACCGCAGATGGATGCAACGATTTGCGGCACGCAGATCGTGCAGTTGAAAAGACCGAGGTAGTAACCCATGTTTCCACCCTTGATAGCATTGGTCACGATCGTGAACGGGAGGGCAAGCATAGCAGCCCAAGCGGCTCCGATGAGTGCGTAACTTCCAAAGAGAACGAATTTATTGGACACAAAGAATACAGAGATGAAACCTATCGCACCCACCAAGAGGGAGATAGCATAAGCACCTCTATTACCCGTCCAATGCTCCAATTTCGGCAACACCATTGCCCACAAAAGAGAACCTATTGCCTGCACACAGAACACTACTCCAACCCAATCTCCAGCATCCTGATATTCTCGCATTGTAGCAGCAAACTTAGGTATCAAATCTCCCATCGTTGACACATTCAATTTTTCCATAAGCGCAGCAATAGAAGTTGCATCCATTTCGCCTAAACGCAGGGTTGCCAAGTTAGTTGCGTCCCAACAATTATCAGCAATCGCTCCAATGGAATATACCCACATGAACATAAATGCTGCCCAGCAGAAGAACTGCACAAGACCAACAGTCCAGAAAGCTGATGGTGCTTCTTTTAGAAGCATCAAGAATCCCTTATCTTCGCCTACATCAACTTTCTTATTAGGATCTATTCCATGGAACTCAGCATACTCCTCGGGGTTCAGCTCCTTCACGGTAGCGAAGGTATAGAGCGAACAGAGAATAAGGATAAGCGCGCCCGCGTAGAAGGACCATTTCACACTATCCGGAATAACGCCTACCGGAGCTTCATTCATAATTCCGATCCAAGTAAAGAAAATCGGGAAGAGGTAACCTACTACCGAACCTGCGTTACAGAGAGCAGACTGAATCGCATATGCTGTACCCTTCTGCTCCTCGTTCACCATGTCGCCCACCATCATTTTGAAAGGCTGCATAGCGATGTTGATCGAGGTATCGAGGAACATGAGGCTGAAGAGTCCGAACCACATAGCAGCATTCAGACCGAGGAACAACGATTGTGTGAACGTGAAATCACCGGCATTCGGCAACAAAATCATAACAGCTACCGCGATGAGCGCGCCCACGAGCAAATAAGGTTTACGACGACCAAGACGATTCCAAGTCTTGTCGCTGTACTTACCAACGAGGGGCTGGACAATCATGCCCATAAGGGGCGGAAGGATCCAGAAGAAGCTCAAGGTGTGAGGATCTGCTCCTAAGGTAGCAAAAATACGGGAGATGTTGGCGCTCTGAAGGGCGTAAGCAATCTGTACTCCGAAAAATCCAAAACTCAGATTGAAGAGTTGTGTGAAGGATAAATTCCGTTTCTGCATGGTATCAAATGATTGATTCTTTGATAAATATTAAATATTTTATGTTGCAACTGTAAAATATATCTTACAAATCGGGCACAAAATTACAACATTTTTTTGATATATGCAAGAGTTTTTGCATTTTTTTCGTAAAATTTATGCATTTTTTCTGTAAAACATGTTATAGAACATAAAAACATAAAAATACAGTACGATAAACAAAGATAAAAGGCAGGTCCTCTGAAATGGTATTTTTGTCTAAAAAGGTCAAAAACAATACAAAAAGTATATAATACTAAAGTATTATATAGTAAATGTGGCATTTTTGCGAGGTTTTGGACAAAATGGAGGTTGTATCCTTGGGGTATCCTTTGGGTATGTTTGGGGTAACATTTGGTATGATATCGTAGTTGATACGTGGACGAGTCGATGCGGAGCCGAGACGGGTCGGTGGGAGGTACGAGACGGGTCGATGGGAGGAGCGAAAGAGGCGAAGGGGAGGAGGTTAGAGAGATGAGTAAAAAAAGGGCTAAAAATGCCGAATTCATCGGAGGTTTTGGGGGACAAAATACGTTTTTTTACAAAAAAAAGTCATGTACTCTTGCATATATAAAAAATTATTTGTAACTTTGCAGCCGTTTTAGACATTAGTCGTTGGTCGTTAGTCGTTGGTCGTTGGTCCATGCAAGGGCTGTCCATGCAAGGGCTGTCGTTGGTCCAAAGGCGAAGCGGGCATGAAAGGGATTATAATTAAAATTATGAATATAACACACGAGGAATTGATTAAGGCGTTGCAAACCTACTTTGGTTTTGACACGTTCAAAGGGAATCAGGAAGCCATCATCCGGAATGTGATGGAAGGAAAAGACACATTCGTACTGATGCCAACAGGCGGCGGTAAGAGTTTGTGTTTCCAGTTACCATCGTTGATCATGGATGGTTTGGCGATTGTTATCTCACCGCTGATCGCGCTGATGAAGAACCAAGTAGATGCCATGCGCAACTACTCGGAGGAAGAGGGTGTTGCCCATTTCATCAACTCGAGCTTGAGCAGAGGCGAGATTAACGCTGTCAAAGAAGATGTCTTGGCAGGTAAGACGAAACTGCTGTATCTGGCTCCGGAGAGCTTGCAGAAAGCAGAGAACGTGGACTTCCTGAAAGGCGTGAAGATCTCTTACTACGCCGTGGATGAGGCACACTGTATATCGGAATGGGGTCATGATTTCCGTCCGGAGTACAGCCAGATTCGCAGTATGGTACAACGTATCGGTAAGGCGCCTATCATCGCTCTGACAGCCACGGCTACGCCGAAAGTGCAGAAAGACATCCAGAAGAACTTAGGGATGATGGATGCAACGGTTTTCAAGAGCAGTTTCAACAGACCGAACTTGTATTACGAAGTACGTACGAAGACATCGGACGTAGATAAAGACTTGGTACGTTTCATTCGCGGAATGGAAGGTAAGAGCGGTATAGTATATTGTTTATCGCGCAAGGAAGTGGAGGATTTGGCGGAAGTGCTGAAAGTGAACGGTATCTCCGCACGTCCGTATCATGCCGGCATGGATGCTGCGACCCGTTCGGCAAACCAAGATGCTTTCCTCATGGAGGAAGTGCAGGTGATCGTAGCCACGATCGCTTTCGGTATGGGTATCGACAAACCGGATGTGCGGTTCGTGGTACACTACGATATACCGAAGAGTTTGGAGGGATATTATCAGGAGACCGGTCGTGCGGGACGAGACGGAGGTGAAGGTTACTGCCTCTGTTTCTACAGCCCGGATGACATCGAGCGGCTGAGACGATTCCAGAAAGACAAGACTCCAAAGGAGATAGGTATCGGCAACCAGTTGCTGTTTGAGACGCAGAGCTATGCGGAGAGTACGATCTGCCGCCGTAAGTTGCTGCTTCACTATTTCGGCGAGGAGTACACGGAGGAGAAATGCGGTAACTGCGATAACTGCCGTAAGACGTATAAGCAAGTAGATGCAAGCGAGTTGCTGCAACTGGCGTTGGAGACGATCCAGCAGGTGAACGAGCATCATAAAGCCGAGCACATCGTGGATATTCTGCACGGCAACCAGACGGCTGAAGTGATGAGTTATCACCACGATGAGTTGGAGAACTTCGGAGCTGCAAGTGACGAAGACGAGAGCACGCTGCACGCTATCCTGAGACAGGCTTTGCTGGTGGGCATGATCACCAAAGATGTGGACAGTTACGGCGATCTGAAGTTGACCAAAGAAGGTACGAAATTTATCCGCAAGCCGGGTAAGTTCGAAGTGCCGATAGAGGTTCATGACGACGACGAGATGGATATGGAAGGCGGAGGCGCTACTTGTTCGGCAGCGGATGAAGTGCTGTTCGCTATCCTCAAAGATATCCGTCGTAAGGTAGCCAAGAAAAACGACGTACCGCCGTTTGTGATCTTCCAAGACCCGAGTCTGGAAGCTATGGCAACTACCTATCCTATCACGATGGAGGAGTTGCTGATGATTCCGGGTGTGGGCGTAGCGAAAGCCAAACGTTACGGCGACGAGTTCCTGCGCGTAATTAAGGAATACGTAGAGGAGAATGAGATCATTCGTCCGGAAGATTTGCGTATTCGCACGGTTGCGAAGAAGTCCACGCGTAAGAAACAGATCATTCAGGCGATTGATAGGCGTGTAGATCTGGACGATTTGGCAGAGAGCAACGGAATGTCCATGGAAGAGATGATGGACGAGTTGGAAGCAATCGTTTTCAGCGGCACGAAGATCAATATCAACTATTTCATCAAAGAGGTGGTTGACCCCGATGAAGAGGCGGATATATACGAGTATTTCAAGAACGCCGACGACGATAATATCAAGAAAGCAATGGAGGAACTTGGCGAGGATTACTACGACGAGATGCATGTAAGGTTGGTACGACTGAAGTTCCATTGCGACCTTGGGAATTGATTTACGAGTTGAGAGTTGAGAGTTGAGAGTTGAGAGAAGTTTTCTAGTTGAAAGTATAGGAGTTAAAAGTGCAGAAAGGCGTAGTTGATTTTATAACGTTGGGATGCTCGAAGAATCTGGTAGATGCAGAGCGAGTGATGCGACAGTTGGAAGCCGCAGGATGGACGTGTGTACATGACCCCGAAGAACCAAAAGGGGAAGTGTGCGTGATCAATACCTGCGGATTTATCGGCGATGCCAAAGAAGAGAGTATCAACATGATTCTCCAGATGGCGGAAAGGAAGAAGAAAGGCAAACTGCGGAAACTGATCGTCATGGGATGCCTGAGCGAGCGATATAGAGCGGAGCTGGAGGCGGAGATGCCGGAGGTGGATAGATACTTTGGGAAGTTTGATTTTGAAAACCTCACCCTAACCCTCTCCAAAGGAGAGGGAAAAGACGCCGGATACAATCCGGCAAAATTGACGGAGAGCGCAGAAGGAAGCCAGACGAAGCCCGCAGAAGGGTGTGCTCCTTATGAACGGAAGTTGACGACGCCGAAGCACTACGCGTATCTGAAGATCAGCGAGGGATGCAACCGGATGTGCTCGTACTGCGCTATACCGCTGATCACAGGAAGGCATACAAGCCGACCGATGGAGGAGATATTGGACGAGGTACGATGGTTAGTCAAGCAAGGGGTGAAAGAGATCAACGTGATTGCACAGGACTTGAGTAGCTATGGGCTCGATTTAGTCGATGGTCGTTCGTCGTTGGTCGATAGTCGTTCGTCGTTGGTCGATGGTCATTCGTCGTTGGTCGATGGTCATTCGTCGTTGGTCGATGGTCCTAAAACATCCCATCAGAGAAGACATTTACTGCCGGAACTGATAGACCAAATGGCACATATAGAGGGTGTGGAATGGATTCGGTTGCACTACGCGTACCCGACCGATTTTCCGGAAGGACTGCTCGACGTCATGGCAAAACACAAGAATGTGTGCAAATACCTCGATATCGCTTTGCAACATTGCACGGATCATATGTTGGGGTTGATGAGAAGGCATATTACACGTGCGGAGCAGGATGCACTCATTCATAAAATACGCGAGCGCGTACCGGGCATATGTATACGCACGACCCTTTTAGTAGGACATCCGGGCGAGACAGAGGAGGATTTTGAGGAGTTGAAGTCGTGGGTGAAAGAGATGCGGTTTGAGCGTATGGGCTGTTTTGCTTACTCGGACGAAGAAGGCACGTACGCTAACAAACACTATAAAGACGACATCCCGCAAGAAGTGAAAGAGAGACGCGTGGAGGAACTGATGGCTATTCAGCAAGGTATCAGCGGCGAGTTGATGCAACGATTAGTGGGAACCGTTCAGCGCGTGGTGATCGACCGAGAAGAAGGCGAGTATTTTATTGGCAGGACGCAATTCGACAGCCCTGAGGTGGATTGCGAAGTGCTGATAGAAATTAAAAATGAAAAATTAAAAATTAAAAATGGGGACTTCATTGATGTGAAGATCACAAAGGCGGAGGAGTTTGACCTGTACGGAGAAGTCGTTGGTCGTTAGTCGTTAGTCGTTGGTCCATGCGAGGGCTGTCGTTAGTCGATAGTCGTTAGTCGATCGTCCTAAAATATAAGAAAAGATAAGAAACACAATATGCTTACAAAAGACTTAATCGGTTTGGTAGCCAGCGCAACCGGGCTGAGTAAAAAGAAAACAGAAGAGTTATTGAGTACAAGCAATGCTATCTTGCGTGAAAACCTGATGGCAGGCAAGGCTATACAGTTACAAGGACTCGGAGTGCTTGAAGTCAAGACGCGTAGCGCACGTACCATCGTTCACCCCCGCACGGGCGAACGTACCGTTGTGCCCAGCAAGAACCAACTGGTATTCAGACCTGTTGCAAACCTGAAAGATGAACTCAAAAAGATCTAATCATGGCAGAAAACAAACTCAGTTGGACCGAATTGCGCCGCGCGTTAGCTACTCGTGCCGGTGTTAGCGAGAAAGAGGCAAACCTTTTTCTGAGCGCTTTCACTACGCAGTTGATAGAAGCCCTGAAAGTCGATAAGCAGGTGAAGATCAACGGTTTGGGTATCTTCCGTCTGCAAGCTGTTGCGTCTCGTAAGAGCGTGAACGTGACGACAGGAGAAGAGATTATTATCGAAGGATATAACAAGATTGCCTTTATGCCCGAAGCAGGAGTGAAGGAGTTAGTCGAAAAAAGCGGCGAAATAAAGGCGAAAGGCGAAGGGTTAGAGGCTAATGGCGAAGTGTTAGAGGCGAAGGAGATGGATCCGATACAGAAACTCGGCGCTCAAGCAGAGGAGATCGTGGATATACTCGGCGAATTGGGACAGAGTCCCTCTTTAGAGGCTAAGGTTTCCGAACCGGAACCGGTTGTGGAGACAGAGCCGGAACCTATGGTAGAAGAACCGCAAGCGGTGGTAGAGCCGGAACCGGAGCCGGTTGTTGAACCTGAGCCGGAACCTGTGGCACAAGAACCGGAGCCGGAACCGGTGGTAGAAGAACCGGAGCCGGAAGTGGAAGTCGAGAGACCGAAACAGAAAAAGAAGTATCATTTTGTGCGAGATATACTCATCTGCGTTGTGTTATTGCTGATGCTGCTCTTTACCGGTTATTTCTTCATGAAGAGTCAGTTGAGCAGCTGGTTAGAAGAGATCACAAAGCAAAGAGTTGAGATCGAATCTATTGAAAACGAAGCGGGTTATACAGAACCCATATACGGACAACAGGCTGATTCTGTATCGGTTAATCCGGAAGTTGCAGAACAAGAGGAAGAACAGCAAGAGCAAGTAATAGCAGAAGAGCCAAAAGCGGTTGAAGAACCCCAAAAATCAAAAGCGGTTGAGCAAAAAGTAGAAAAACCGAAAGAGGTTAAGCCCAAAGTGACGGAACAACCGAAAACGGCTGACACATGGCGTTTTGACGATATTCTGTTGACCGAAGAGATCACTCCGGGTAGCCGTTTGACTTGGATTGCCAAGAAGCACTACGGAGACAAGATCTATTGGCCGTATTTGTACGAAGCTAACAAAGATCACATCTCCAACCCGAGTAATATACCGGTGGGAACCCCTATTCGTGTACCGAGGCTGACCAAAGCGATGCGAGACACCACCGACGCACGTTTTATCGAGATACAGAAGAAAGCTTACAAAGCAGCAGAGTAAGTGAAAAGTGAGGATTTTATACATATCGAGGGCGCAGAGACCCACAACTTAAAGCATGTGACGGTAGATATACCGCGCAATAAGTTGGTGGTGGTGACAGGCGTGAGCGGCAGCGGAAAGAGTTCGCTGGCTTTCGACACGCTCTATGCGGAAGGTCAGCGCAGATATGTAGAGAGCCTGAGTGCGTACGCGCGTCAGTTCATGGGAAGGATGCAGAAACCCGAGGTGGAGAAGATAGAAGGCATCCCGCCTGCTATCGCAATCCAGCAGAAAGTGAGTAGCCGTAATCCGCGTTCAACGGTGGGAACCGTGACGGAGATCTACGACTACTTAAAACTTCTGTACGCGCGCGTGGGCAGGACGTACTCGCCCGTGAGCGGAGATGAGGTTCGTAAGAACACGATCCGCGATGTGGTAGCATACATGGAAGCGCAGCCCAAAGGGACGCGGGTCTATCTGATCAGCCCGATTATCCTGCCGGAAGGACGGACGCTGCAGGAACAGTTGGCTTTATGGCAGAGTCAGGGTTTTAGCCGTCTGCTGATTGACGGCGACACCGTGCGTTTGGACGATAATACGTGGGAAAAAGCAGAAGGGCACGAGGCTTATCTGTTGGTTGACCGTATTGTCACGGACGGCGAACAAGCGACCAGTAACCGTTTTGCAGACAGCGTGCAGACGGCGTTCTTCGAAGGTCAAGGTGAATGCCGGTTATGGATGAACAATCGGGAGAAAGTGTTCTCCGAGCGTTTTGAGGCCGATGGTATCCGTTTCATGGAGCCGAGTGAGCACTTGTTCGATTTCAATAATCCTGTCGGAGCCTGCCCCGAATGCAAGGGTGTGGGCGTTGTGATGGGTATTGACGAGGACTTGGTAGTGCCCGACAAATCGAAGTCGATCTACGACGGAGCTATCGCTTGCTGGCAGAGCGAGAAGATGCAGCCTTGGTTGAACGAGCTGATCTATAACGCCGCTCAGTTCGGCTTCCCGATACACACGGCTTACTATGCGTTGACACCCGAACAGAAACATCTGATTTGGACAGGTAATCAGTGGTTTAAGGGTCTGAACGCTTTCTTCCATGAGTTGGAAGAGAAACAATACAGCCGCATCCAATACAAAGTGATGCTTGCGCGGTACAAAGGCAAGACGACCTGTCCCGTTTGTCACGGTCTGCATTTACGCCGTGAAGCAGAATATGTGCTCGTAAGCGGAAAGAGCATTCAGCAGCTATGCTCGATGCCGCTGTCGGAGTTGCAGGAGTGGTTTAAGCATATCGAGTTGACGGATATAGAGCGTCAGACGGCGGAGATGCTGCTGCACGAGATCAACAGCCGCTTGCAGTTTATGCAAGATGTGGGTCTGAGTTATCTGACCTTGAACAGGCAGAGCAACACGCTCTCCGGCGGTGAGAGCCAGCGAATCAACCTTGCTAAATCGTTAGGAAGCAGCTTAGTAGGATCACTTTACGTCTTGGACGAGCCGTCGATAGGTCTTCATCCGAGGGACACAGCAAGGCTGATTCATGTGCTCAAAGAGTTGCGCGATTTAGGCAACACGATCGTGGTGGTGGAGCATGACGAGGATATCATCGCTGCAGCCGACCATATTATCGAGATCGGTCCCGCAGCCGGTCGTCATGGTGGAGAAGTGGTCTATGAAGGTCAACCGCGACCGGAGATGTTCACGCTCAACATCCCTAAACAAAGAAGGCATTGGAGCAATTATATCGAGATAGGCGGTGCTTGCGAGAACAACCTGAAGGATCTGACGGTGCGTTTTCCGCTGCATGTGATGACCGTAGTGACGGGTGTCAGTGGTAGCGGTAAGAGTTCGCTGGTGAGCAAAGTGCTCTACCCTGCCCTCAAGAAACACTACGGCGGTACGTTCGCAGAACACACAGGCGATTTCGGACACCTCAGCGGCAGTCTGCAACTGATGCGCGATATTGAGTTTGTGGACCAAAATCCGCTGAGTCGCAGCAGTCGAAGTAACCCTGTGACGTACCTCAAGGCGTACGATGAAATCAGGCGTTTGTTTGCCGAACAGCCGCTTGCCAAACAGTTGGGTCTGACCCCTGCACATTTCTCGTTCAACACCCCTGGCGGACGTTGCGAGACCTGTCAAGGCGAAGGAACGATCACCATTGAGATGCAGTTCATGGCAGACTTGGTGTTGGAATGCGAGCAATGCCACGGACGGCGGTTCAAACAGGACATCTTGGATGTTCACTACCGAGGCAAATCGATCTACGACATCCTCTGCATGACCGTTAATCAAGCGGTGGAGTTTTTCAGCGAGAGTCCCGAGTGTGCAAAGATCGTCAAGCGCCTCAAACCGCTGCAAGATGTCGGCATCGGCTATGTGCAGTTAGGTCAGAGCAGCAGTACACTTTCCGGCGGAGAGAGTCAGCGCGTGAAGTTAGCTTCGTTCATCGCACAGGAAGAGAGCGAACCGACTATTTTTGTCTTCGATGAACCGACGACGGGTCTGCATCATCGCGATATAGAGGTGCTTCTCCAAGCCCTCAACCGGCTCATCAGCAAAGGACACACGGTCATCATCATTGAGCACAATCCCGCTGTTATCTTAGCGGCTGATCATGTGATTGACTTGGGTCCCGAAGGCGGCAAAGAAGGCGGACGGATCGTCTGCACAGGTACACCCGAAGAGGTGGCACAATGCAAAGAGAGTTATACCGGCAAGTATCTTGCCCAGCAAATAGAAATCAATCATGATACACGAAAAAATTAAAGAAGTACTTCATTCAGACACATTCTCACACCTTCCGGCGATCGGTTATGTCCCGCGTTGGAGTGTGTTGCTATTAGATATGCTGCTCTGCACAATCGCTTTTTGGCTGAGTGTATGGATCGGTAGCGGCGTTTTTAACTATCAAACGGAGAGTGCAGATATTTACTCGATCCGAGTGCAATACCTCATTGTGATGGGTGTTCAGCTCATTACCTTCTGGGCTTTTCACACCTATTCCGGCATCCTGCGGTACTCAACCTTTATTGACATGGTCAAGGTGTTAGGCGCTAACCTTGTTGTCGGTATCGTCATCCTGATTTTCAATTTAGCAATGCAGCTCACGACGCACTCTCACCCGATGTTGAGTACCGTCGTTATGACCTATGTGCCGATCGCTTTTGTGCTGCTTTTCTCGCTGCGTGTGGGCGTCAAATCAATAGGCGAGACCTTACAGGAATATGGCAGCGGTAGTCCGCGAGTCATGATTTATGGCACCAAATATGCCGGTGTGTCCATCGCCAAGATGCTCCGTTCGGCAGGAAACACCCCCTATCATCCGGTCGGATTCATTACCGGTAACGATGAGCGTTACGGATTTGAGTTGGCCGGTCTGCCTGTCCGCAAACTGGATGAGAACCTGTTTGAATGGATGGCGGAACGCAAGATTCAGAATGTCATCATTTCGCCGATTAAGATGCGTGAGATCAACCCTGCGCAAGACTTACAGGTGTTCATCGACCATAATATCCGTATTCTCAGTACGCCATATTTCACGAAGTTCGACAATCTCGATGACATCGATGCACAACGTATCGGACGTATTGACGCCATTAAGATCGAGGATCTGTTGGAGCGTCCGGAGATAGATATCAACACCGAGAACGTTAGGCAGATCATCAGCGGCAAAGTCGTGCTCATCAGCGGAGCTGCCGGTAGCATCGGTAGCGAGTTGGTTCGCCAAGTACAGAAATACGAGCCGCAAGTAACGGTTCTGTTAGAAATGGCAGAGAGTCCGTTGCACGACCTGACGATGGATCTGAACAAGCAGTTCCCCAACAATCGCTTTATACCGATCATTGCCGACGTGCGCAACAGGACACGTATCGAGCAGATTTTCAACGAAGTGCGTCCGGATGTAGTGTATCACGCAGCGGCGTACAAGCACGTGCCGCTCATGGAGAGTTATCCCAACGAAGCTATCCGCGCGAACGTGTTGGGAACCAAAAACATGGCAGACATGGCGGTTAAATACGGTGTGCAACGCTTTGTGATGATCTCCACGGACAAAGCTGTCAACCCCACCAATATCATGGGAGCCAGCAAACGTATTGCGGAGATTTACGTGCAGTCACTCTTCCATAAATTGCAAAAGGAGAATCCCGATTGCACCAAGTTTATCACCACCCGTTTCGGCAATGTGTTAGGCAGCAACGGATCGGTAATACCTTATTTCCAGAAACAGATCGCAGCAGGCGGGCCGGTGACGGTGACACATCCGGATATCATCCGCTATTTCATGACGATACCCGAAGCCTGCTGTCTCGTCATGGAAGCCAGCACCTTAGGAAAAGGCGGAGAGATCTTCGTCTTCGATATGGGTAAACCGGTGAAGATCTTAGATTTAGCACGAAACATGATCCGCCTTGCCGGATACACGCCGGGCAAAGACATCTCGATCGTCTTCACGGGTCTGCGTCCGGGAGAGAAACTGTACGAGGAGCTTCTCAACCAAAAAGAACACACCCTGCCGACCAGTAACAGTAAGATCATGATTGCCAAGGTTCGCGAGTTCGACTATGACATCGTCAGCAAACAAATCGACGAACTGATTGTTACCAGCGAGCAGGACAAGACTTTCACCACCGTCAAACAGATGAAACAATTAGTACCGGAATATATCAGTAAAAACTCTGTATTTGAACAACTTGATCCGCAATGATACAAACATTTTTTGAACAACATTACTATCTGATCGGCCTCATCAGTTTTCTGTTAGGTCTTATACTTATGCCGATTGTTATTCGCATCGCGAAAGCGAAAGGCTTTGTTGTGCGTCCCAATAAACGAATGAGTCACGAAGGCGAAGTGCCCAATATCGGAGGATTGAATATCTGTATCAGCTTCATTCTGACCTATCTGCTCTTCAATCCGACGGAGCCTAATCACTTCTTTTTCATTGGATTATTCTCCATTATGGTGATCGGATTTATTGACGATGTGCTGGTTCTCCGTCCTATGGCAAAACTGTTTGGCGAGACCTTAGCAGGCATCGCTCTCATCGGTTTCTCCAACTTGCGGATCACCCATCTGCACGGACTTTTCGGCATCGGTGAGATAGGCATCATTCCGAGTTATCTGCTGTCGCTTTTTATCCTGCTCGCTATCATCAATGCCATCAATCTCATTGACGGTGTGGACGGCCTTGCCAGCGGTTTGGGAATCATCTACTGCCTGTTCTTCTCCATCTATTTCGGTTTGGCAGGAGAGACGACTTGGTCTATTCTTGGTGTGTGTATGATCGGTGTGCTGACAGTCTTTTTCATCTATAATGTGTTCGGACGCAAGGACAAGATTTTCATGGGCGACAGCGGTAGTCTGCTCTTAGGCTATCTGATGACGGCTTTCGTCTTCCATTTCTGCGAAATCAACGCCTATTCGGCTGTTCCTGAGGCACTTCATATGAGTGCAGCGCCGGCAGTTGCTATCTGCGTACTGACCGTTCCGATCTTTGACACCATCCGCGTCAGTATCACGCGTATCAAGAAACACCGTTCGCCCTTTGAGCCGGACAAGAACCATATTCACCATCTGCTGCTTCGCACGGGGCTGAATCATTTCCAGACGACCTGTGTGTTGCTCACCGCAAGCCTGCTGTTTATCGGATTAGGCATCCTCGGAAGAAACTGGAACATGTGGCTGCTGATGCTTGCCGACTTTGGTTTGGCAACTGCTCTGACGCTGGTTCTTTGGCGTATTATCAATAAAAAAATGGCTGCCAATGCTCACGATTGACCACATAAGCATGGAGTTCTCGTCCCGCCCTGTGCTGGACGACATTACGTTCCTCGTTAACCGCAAGGAACGCATTGCTTTAGTGGGCAAAAACGGAGCAGGCAAGACTACTCTACTCCGTTTGATTGCAGGCGAATATCAACCCACTGCCGGACGTATTGCGCGGGAAACGGACATGACTATCGGCTATCTGCCGCAGGTCATGCTTTTCCAAGACAACCGTACGCTTCGCGAAGAAGTAATGAGTATAAGGAACAAAGGAACGAAGGACGATGTACAAACGGACGAAGCGCGGTTCATTGCCGAGATGGACAGAACCATCATCGGCCTCGGCTTCGAGAGACGCGATTTTGACCGTCCGTGTACGGAGTTCTCCGGCGGATGGAGAATGCGTATTGAGTTAGCGAAGATCCTCTTGAGTCATCCCGATCTACTGCTGTTGGACGAGCCGACGAACCATCTGGACATCGAGTCTATTCAGTGGCTCGAAGACTTCCTCAAAGCGAGTCAGAGTGCGGTGCTTATGGTCAGTCACGACCGTGCGTTCATCGATAATGTCTGCAACCGAACTATTGAGATCACGCTCGGGCGCATATACGATTATAATGTCAACTACAGCCGGTTCGTGGAGCTGCGCAAAGAACGCCATGAGCAACAAGTGCGCGCCTATCAGAACCAGCAGAAGATGATACAGGAAACCGAAGATTTCATCGAGCGTTTCCGATACAAAGCTACCAAAGCCGTACAAGTACAAAGCCGCATCAAACAGTTAGAGAAACTCGAACGCCTCGAAGTGGATTTAGAGGACACCTCGCGTCTCAACCTGCGTTTCCCGCCCGCTCCGAGAAGTGGTGATTTTCCGCTGATAGTGGAAGACCTGCGCAAGGATTTTGGGGATCATAATGTCTTCCATGACGTAACCTTCACTATCCGCAGAGGAGAGAAAGTGGCGTTTGTGGGCAAGAACGGAGAAGGTAAATCCACGCTCGTCAAATGTATCATGGGACAGTTGGATTATTTGGGCAACCTCAAGATCGGACACAACGTCAAGATCGGCTATTTTGCGCAGAACCAAGCCGCTCTCTTGGACGAAAACCTCACCGTCTTCGAGACCATCGACTACGTCGCAGTCGGAGATATTCGTACCAAAATTCGCGACATCCTCGGTGCATTCATGTTCGGCGGAGAGGCGTCTGAGAAAAAGGTCAAAGTGCTCTCCGGTGGTGAGCGAAGCCGTTTGGCGATGATCCGGCTGTTACTCGAACCATGCAACCTGCTGATTCTCGATGAGCCGACGAACCACCTCGACATGCAGTCCAAGGATGTGCTCAAAGCCGCCCTGCAGGACTTCAACGGAACGGTCATCTGCGTCTCGCACGACCGTGATTTCCTCAACGGGCTCGTGGAGAAAGTCTATGAGTTCGGCGGCGGAAGAGTCAAAGAGCACCTCGGTGGCATATATGATTTCTTGAGAGCCAAAAAGATTGACTCCCTTCAAGAGCTTGAACGGTCCAATATCGGTCCAATGTCGGTCCAATCACGGTCCAATCCTAGACCTTTCGACTTATCTCAAGCTACTTCGGAGCCTTCGACTGCGAAGTTGGACTATGCCGCACAGAAAGCCGCAGCAGCCGAAAAACGCAAGAAAGAGAAACAGATTGCGCAAACGGAAGAAGAGATAGCGGCTCTGGAAGCACAACAGGCGGAGATAGAGCAACAGCTCGCCTTACCCGAAAACCAAACGCAGGAACTGTTCCAGAAATACGAATCGGTCAAACACCAGATCGAGCAAAAACTATACGAATGGGAAATTCTAAGTGAAACATAATAACATGAAAAAATAAATACAGATGAAACTTAACGAAATCGTTGATTACATGATTACCTGGCTATGCTATGGAGATGCTGAAGCAGCCAAACGCGTAGCTTACAGTGCTGACGAAAAAGAATTAGAGACGCACGACGTGATTATTGTGCCTAACCGCAAATTAGGCCGCACTATCGTATTGCCGGACATGAATAAAGTGGTGGTAGAGCAACCCTCAAAAGGCAAAGCCATCATCCGGACGGACATTATTTATAACACGTTCTTCTTCATTTCGCGCGCAGAAGAGACGTTTAATACCGAACGGGACGAGCACGGTCGTTTTGCTGCACGGTTCTCTATTTTAGGACAGAACAACCGCTTGCAGATTCCGCTTTTGGACGAACATGCAAGGCTGTTGATGAAACTGCTCAATCTGCCTTTGCCGACTCCCGGATTCGGGCACATCTATCTGACGCACGACATCGATGCGATCACACAATACCGCTCTTTGCGAGGTGCGTTCGGAGGATTACGAAGAGGAGAGATGAAACAAGTCTGGGATTCTATTCGCGACATAAACAAAGATCCGCTTTACACCTTCCCGTGGCTCATGGAGCAAGACAGCCGCATTCCGGAAGCAGAGTGTATCTATTTCGTCAAACAGACCGGCGGCAGCGGATATGATTATCCGCAGTACAGCTTGCACGGACGTGATTATAAACGACTCAAAAAGAGCTTGTTAGACAGCGGAGCGAAGTTAGGCGTGCATAGCAGTTACTACGGAGAGATGCCCTCCAAACCCATCAGTTCGTTGCATCGGGTTCACTATCTCAATGGTTCTATCCGCAACATGACACAATGGATAAAAGCCGGTATTACCGATGATTTCACGATGGGTTTTGCGGACGCAGCAGGATTCCGTTTGCAGACCACCCGTGCCGTGCGATGGATCAACCCATATACCTATAAACTGACGCCGCTCACGTTACATCCGCTCGTGATCATGGACACTACGCTGAGCAATGAGAACTACATGAACCTCAGCGAAGACGAAGCGTATTTCCTCTGCGAGCGGCTGATTGAGAAGGTGCATATGCATCATGGTGACCTTTGCCTGTTATGGCACAACAGCAATATTAACGACACCACTTATCATCGTTCCCTATATCCGAAACTGCTCGAATTGATACATGGCAAATGACAAAAGGACACATATTTTAGTGGTTTCTGACCCGCCGGTTGCTCCGGGCTATCTGCCTCGGTTGCGATACCTTTGCGACTATTTGGACCGCAAAGGTTTTGCCGTAACGCTGCTGACCGAGACGTCGGAACCGCTGCCTTTTGCTCATAACTACCCTATCGAGACGATCCGTATGTACAGCGGTAATACGTTCGATTGGTTTGTCAAGACCGTTTGGACGCTACTTACCGATTGGCATAACCGCGTCTTTGCCAAACGAGCTCTAACCGCCCTGCATGGCGGATTTGATCTCGTCCTCTGCACGGCTTTCAGCGATTTTCCCTTAGGAGCCGCACAGCGGATAGCTCAAACACTTCACATTCCGCTTATATGCGATATTCGGGATTTGGACGAACAGGTGGATGACTCGCGCTACCAATACCAACACCAACAATGGTGGCTTATGCCTTTCAGACGTCTCTATCGCGCCATACATATCCGCCGTCGGAATAAAGTCTTGCGGTCAGCCAATGCGATCACGACCGTTTCTCCTTGGCACAAGGACTTCATTCGGAATCTAACGTCTAACAGCGTACCGGTCTATACGATCTACAACGGTTTTGACGAGCAGCAGTTCTACCCCGAGAACATCCGCACGGAGCAGTTCACCATAACGTATATCGGTTCGCTTTTCCACTGGCAGTTACCTGCCTTGGAGAAAGTCAAACAAGCAGTGGAAGAGATCAGCATTCAGATGGATATCCACACGCCGCAAGATCATCCGGTAGCGCACGACCGTTTGGGCGATGCTATCCGACGCAGCGGCATCATGCTCGTCCTCACTTCGCCAAACACACATGGCATGTTGACCACCAAGTTCTACGAGGCACTCGGTTGCGCCAAACCGATCCTCTGCGTGCCTTCCGACCAAGGGGCGTTAGCGGAACTGATGGCATATACCAACGCCGGAATAGCTACCGATGATATAGAGGCTATCAAAGCCTTCATCTTGCAGCACTACCGCTCTTGGGAGCAGAACGGCTTCACCGCCCAACAGACACAGCATCGCGAAGAGTTCAGCCGCGAGGCACAAACCAAACAAATGGAACAAATACTACTATCGATCATAAACAAATAAAAAGATAAACAAATGATTAGCATCATCGTACCCGTTTATAACGCCGCTTTGTTTCTCACGGATTGCGTGGATTCATTGCTCGGACAAACGACTATCGAGCCGCTGGAGATCATCCTGATTGATGATGGCAGCACGGATAACAGTTTGTCGATTGCGCAGGCTTATGCCAAGAAGCACGCGGAGGATCCGCGGCGCAAAGTGATCCTGCTCACGCAGCAACACTCAGGGCAATCCATTGCTCGCAACTTAGGCATGCAAAAAGCAACCGGCGAGTATATCGCTTTCGTGGACTCGGACGACCGTCTTGCGCCGGATTGGTGTGACCGGCATCTCAAAGCCATCAAAAACGTGGATTATGTACAGAGCGGTTATCGCCGTACGTCCGAAGGACAAACTAACTCGGGCTGGCATGTTGGCATTCGGCGTTTACCGATTCATCAGTACAGCTATACCTCGCCTTGTATGCGTCTCTACCGACGCAGCGCACTCAAGGACATCCGTTTCGAGGGCGGCATGATCTACGAAGATGTCCTTTTCTCTACGGACTTATGGTTAACCAACCCCAAATATAAGCGCATCAACTACGCCGGTTATCTCTACACCAAGAATCCCAGTAGTACTACCGCCGTTCCTCATCCCGATGCGCAGAAACGTGTGTTAGAGGAACTCGAGAACCGCTTTGTCAACGCGACTTCATGGAAGGCGAAATGTATTCTTTGGCTCACCATGACCCGTTTACGTATTCATTTTGTATTGGAAATGAGAAAGAAACTTGACCGCGACTTCGTCGCACCCAAACAAGCAGCAGTATTGCTGATGGTAGCACTGATCTCCGTGCTCAGTTATCACCTTTCACCTGCCTCCGCGGCTACTTACTACGCATCTCCGGATGGCACAGGAAATGGTTCGTTTGCTAATCCTTGTTCGTTCACCAGCGGACTTAGGAAGCTGAGTCAGCCAGGCGACACGCTCTACCTCTTCAGCGGGCAGTACAACCTGATGACCACCGATGTGAACAACCTCAACGGTAGTGCGACCAAGCGCATCGTCATCTCCGGATACGAAGGGATTAACCGAAGTGGCAAGTATTCAGCTATTTTGGACTTCCGTCAAACAGCTTACGGAGATCGCGGGTTGCAGATCAAGAGTACTTGTTCGTTCCTGCACGTGAAGAACCTCACGCTACGCTATTCGGGTAAGAACAATCTTCTTAACAACGGCAGTAACTGCATCTTTGAAAACCTTGATATATACGGATCTGCAGATACTGGATGCCAAATGAAGAATGGCGGCAACAACATCATCTTGAATGTGGATAGCCATGATAATTTTGACTACGAGACCATGTCCGGAAGCACAGCCAATTTCGGCGGCAATGCAGATGGTTTTGCGGACAAGCAGTTTACCGGAGCAGGTAACCACTATATCGGTTGCCGCGCATGGAACAACAGCGATGACGGCTGGGATTTCTTCCAACGCGTGAGTAGCAGCGAGACGGTTATTGAGAACTGCGTTTGCTATGCCAACGGTGCACCGTACTACGACATGAGCAATCATCCGCGTGCCTTAGGTGTGGACAAAGCTTGGTTTGACTCCAAAGTGGGTACTACGATGACCGACCGCTACGGAAATACCATTACGATCACTCTCGCTCAGTTCCCTTGTCAAGGTAACGGAAACGGCTTTAAGATGGGCGGCGGTTATACGGATCATAAGATCATCGTCCACCACTGTCTTGCCGTCGGGAACTACGCGCGTGGCTTTGACCAGAACAACAACGGCGGTACGATGTGGATCTACAACAACTCCGCGTACGCTAACACCTATAACTACGGCTTCACCACCGCTTATGGTACCAACACTATTCAGAACTGTATCAGTTTTGCGGGTAAGCAGAGCGACAGTTACAAATCGAAGACCGTTGTGACGATTGACCATAATAGCTGGAATAGCGGCTATTCCGTTTCCAAGAATGATTTTCAATCTCTCGACACCTCGCTTGTGCTCATGTATCGTACTTCGGACGGAAGCCTCAGTGAAACGAATTTCATGCGTCTTGTGGAAAACTCGGCACTTATTGATGCCGGAATAGATGTGAACCTCGGCTATAACGGCGATGCGCCTGATCTCGGCTGTTTCGAGTCACCGGGAGAGCATCATGATCCCGAGCCGGTAGATACAGTTCCTTCTGTGCAACCGGAAGGCACTCATGCTGTTGCTTTTGTCACTATTCCGGGCTGCGCGGAAGATAAACCGCTGCTCAAGTATCTGCGGACCAACGACAGTTTGTGGATTGTGGAGACCGATGCGATGGACAACACCGTAGATTATAGCAGTTACGAAGTGATCGTTTTAGGCAGCAAACCTTCTTCCTCTGCGTCAGGATTCACTCCGCTCAAAGGTTATGACGCTCCGATGGTTCTGCTCAAGCCGTGGTTGCTCAAATCCGGTGTATGGAGCTGGGGAACGGCTATCAACACACAGGATCTGAGTGTCAGCGTGGCACAAGAGGAACATCCGCTTTTCCGCGGACTCACCATTACCAACGGCGAATTGCAAGTTTTCAGTCAATGCAACACCAACGCCGTAACGGCTATCTCGGAATGGTCGATTACTGATCCTTCCGGTATCGTGGCGTTAGGCTCTCCGGTTACTGTTAATACGGCTACTTCGATCGCCGAACTACCGGCAGGACTGGATTGCAACGGAACTATCTTGCCCCAACGGATGATCATGATAGGCGTCTCCGAATACTCCACACAGTATCTCACGGCTGACGGAAAGAAACTCATTGAGAACGCTATTCTCTACCAACTCGGTGTGGACATGCCCTCAGGAATGAGCAATACCAAATCGCAAATTACCAACTATAAATATTTCAAAGATGGTCAATTATTTATTCAAAGAGGTGAGCACACGTATGATGCGCGCGGTGCTCGTGTGCGTTAGTATCCTTTCGCCCTTAGCTACAAGTCTTTCGCCTGTATTTGCGCAAGACGCTCAGTATCAAGACATTCACTACACGTTGGATGACATTCGTCTGACAGCGGAAGTGGCGTCAAACCCCAAAGTGTCCGGGGAACTATTCATTCCCGAGACCATTACGGTGGGGCAAAATACATATACTGTCACCGCTATAGGGGACAAAGCGTTCAAGGGCTGCAAAGCACTCACCGCAATAGTGTTGCCCAAGACCTTGGAACGCGTGTACCGCTCTGCTTTTGACGGAACGGGTATCATGCTCAATAAGGAGAACTGGTCGGAAGGTTGCCTGTGGTTAGATAGCATCCTTATTGCTACGGACAAGACGATCAAACCGCGTTTTGTGGTTCCTGTCAGCACGCGTCTGATAGCAGCCGGCGCTTTTCAAGGCAATAAAGTGATCACCCGTGTGGATCTGCCGGACGGGCTGAAACGCATTGACCATGAGACGTTCCGAGATTGCAAGAACCTGCAGAAAGTAGTCATTCCTCTATCCGTCACTTCCATAGGCGAAGAGGTCTTCACCGGAAGCGGCATCTATGCCAATGAGAACAAATGGAAGAAAGGGGCACTGATCCTCGATGACTGTCTGGTTGCGACCAATAACACGCTGCCTGCGAAATACATCTTCAAGAACAAGATCCCTATTCGCTTGATTGCCGAGCGTGCTTTTGCAAATCGCAAGAACCTGCAAACGGTGACTATCCCTGCGTCCGTAACCGCTATCCCGACTGCCGCTTTCTATAACTGCGAGAATCTGGTGGATGTCACTATTCCCGCGACTATTCGCGAGGTCGGCAATTTCGCATTCTATAACTGCGGATTGCTCAAGTCGGCTACCCTTCCGAGCGAACTTCAATACCTCGGTATGGGTGTGTTCTATGGCTGCGTCAACCTCAAAGAACAAGTGCTGAGCAACCATCTGGAAGCTATCGGACAGGCGACGTTCTTCATGTGCCGTGCTATCAAACAACTGACTTTGCCAAACCACCTCAAACGTATCGGAAACGGAGCTTTTGCCGGATGTTCATCCTTAGAAGCTATCGACCTGCCTCAGACGCTTGAGTTCATGGGCGAACAGGCTTTTGCAGGATGCGCGGCGTTGCGTAAGGTAGTGATTCCTACCGGAGTCAATTCGCTTTCCAAACAGGCTTTCCAAGGCTGCTCTCATCTCTATCGCATCGACCTGCCGGACGGGTTGTATGCTATCGGCGAAGAAGCGCTCGACGGATGTATTGCGTTGGAGAAGATCAATATTCCCCGCTCTACTTTCCGCATCGGAGCACGTGCTTTTCATAACTGCCAGCAGTTACGTGGCATCGCTCTTGTGGATCACATCCACCTCATTGAGGAAGGTGCCTTCATGGAGTGCAAACTGTTAGAGGACATCACCCTTCCTGCCTCGTTGCAGCAACTGGAGAAAGGCGCTTTCGCACAGTGCATCAGTCTGCGTACGCTTCGTCTGAATGCTTCGCTCAAGTCCATTGGAGACGGTGCTTTCTGTCAATGCCGCAGCCTAAGAGAGGTACAATGGAACGACTCCTTGCAGACCATCGGAGCGGACGCTTTCTTGGAGTGTAAGAACCTCCGAGCTCCCGGTATCCCGTCGCACATCAGCGTCGGCAAAAATGCATTCAAAGGATGCAAAAACTAAAACGTATATAAAAATAAACAGTATATTGGCTTAAAAATTTCGTAACAATGAATCGAGATGTAGAGATTTTTGACGTTATTCGCCGTGAGCGGGAACGTCAGACAAAAGGCATTGAGCTGATCGCCAGCGAGAATTTCGTGAGTGATCAAGTGATGGAAGCGATGGGTAGCGTGCTTACCAACAAGTACGCTGAGGGCTATCCCGGACATCGTTATTATGGTGGATGCGAGGTGGTAGATATTGCCGAGAATATCGCTCGTGACCGGTTGAAGAAACTATACAACGCAGAATATGTGAATGTTCAGCCTCACAGCGGTGCGCAAGCGAATATGGCTGTTTTTATGGCGTGTCTGCAAGCAGGCGATACCTTCATGGGCTTGAACCTGAGTCATGGTGGTCACCTGAGTCACGGTTCGGCTGTGAACTTCTCCGGTCTGATGTTCAACGCTATAGGCTATGATTTGGATCCCGAGACAGGACGTGTGAACTACGATGATTTGGAGCTGAAAGCACGCACTCATAAGCCGAAACTGATCATTGCCGGTGCGAGTGCTTATAGCCGAGAATGGGATTACGCACGTATCCGCCGCGTTGCGGATGAGATAGGTGCGCTCTTCATGGTCGATATGGCTCACCCTGCCGGTCTGATTGCTGCAGGTCTACTCGAAAACCCCTTGAAGTACGCACACATCGTAACCAGTACGACCCATAAGACCCTTCGTGGCCCGCGAGGAGGTGTCATTCTGATGGGTAAGGATTTCGATAATCCTTGGGGCAAGACCACTCCGAAAGGCGAGATCAAGAAGATGAGCGCTCTACTCGACTCTGCGGTCTTCCCGGGCACACAAGGCGGACCGTTGGAGCACGTGATTGCAGCTAAAGCGGTGGCTTTTGGCGAGGCGTTGACGGAAGAGTTCAAACTCTATCAGCAGCAAGTCAAGAAGAATGCAGCCGTCATGGCACAAGCGTTCATCGATAAGGGCTATAAAGTGATCAGCGGCGGCACGGACAACCACTCCATGCTCATTGACCTGCGTACCAAGTATCCGGAGTTGACCGGCAAAGTAGCTGAGCAAGCTTTGGTGAGCGCAGATATCACGACGAATAAGAATATGGTTCCGTACGACAGTCGCTCTGCGTTCCAGACCAGCGGTCTGCGTTTCGGAACTCCCGCTATCACCACGCGTGGCTTGAAGGAAGACAAGATGGAATGGATTGTGGAACTGATCGACCGCGTCCTGAAAGACGTGCAGACCAACGATGCACAGCGTACCATTGAGGCGGTACGAGAGGAAGTGAATCGAGAGATGACTCAACATCCTTTGTTTGCATGGTAACGAAAAGGAAAGGCAAAGAAAAGGAAAGGCAGCCGAGCGGCTGCCTTTCTTATGTCTCTTGCTTAATTATTACGCTTCCTTCATCTTACGGAAGTGGTTTGGAGTCATACCGGTATGCTTCTTGGTATATTGGCAGAAGAAACTGGCGTTCGGGAACTCCATCACACGCGCTATCTCACGGATAGGTAAAGTCGTTTTGCGCAGATAGTTCTTGAGCTCGGTAACCGTCACTTCGGCAATCCATTCGCTCGCAGAACGTCCGCTACGCTCTTTGCAGATCTCGGACAGATACTTCGGCGTGATATTGAGCTGCTTGGCAAACCATTGTACCTCTCTCATATGCGGATGCTCGCGCAGCAAATGTGTGAAGGCATGGAAGGTATAATCGCTCGAGTTCACCGACTGACGCTCTACATCCAATTCACCAAACACCAAGGTCTTATCCAGATAATTGAGCAACTCCATGGTAGCGCCACGAGCAATCAACATCAATATCTGACGACGGTAGTCCGACTGCTTATCCTGCAACTGCAACTGCAACAAATGGAAATACGTGCGGCAGAACTCAACGGATATCTCGTTCAAATGGAAAATAGGATGCGCCTTGAGGTACTCCTGTTTCTGCCACCAACGCGGTTCCACACGCATATGATCAAACATCAGCTCCTCATACAGGGAAATCGGGATAGATACCTGCATAAACTCAAAATCATCGGACCATTTGAACGGTCCCTTCTCCGTCGCATAAGGCACACGAACAAACACATCATTCGTGTCAATGCGAATCATCTCACCACGATAGGAAACATCTATGTGACCTTTGGTGCATAAAAGAACGGTCGTAGAGGTGTCAAAACGTGTGTCTCGGCACTTTTCAAAACCCTCCATCTCATTCGTCAAAAAAATAGAATCAGTAAATAGAGTCATGGCATTATTTGTTATTTCGGTCGCAAAGTTACAGATTTTTTTTTATATATGCAAATTTTTGGCAAATATTTTTGCACATTTCGTTTTTTTTTATTAACTTTGCACCCAAATTAAACATGAGATTATGAAAAAGGGTTTATTTTTACTCATTTGTACGGCTGCTTTTCTCTGTGCATGCACAAGCAGCCATGAGCGTTTGCTGACCTCAGCAACCGGTAGTATTTATGAATGTTTGGTGGTCTCGCCAAATAGTACGGAAATCAAGGAGGCTGTCTGCGCTACCATGGGAGCAGATATGTATGGTTTGCCGCAAATGGAAGCTACGTTTACCGTGACGCATGTGCCCACGGTCTCGTTTGATGATTTTCTCAAATCGACGAGGAACATCCTCTTAGCGGATATCAACGAGCATAAGTACACCCAAGTCAAAGTGCTCAAGAGCCGCAATGTATGGTCTCAACCGCAGGCGATGATCCGTATTCAGGCGCCGAGCGATGAAGCCTTCTTAGCCTATTGGCAGACCAACGGAGAAGCTATCCGGGAGTGGTTTGTACAGGAGGAGTTAGCCCGTCAGCTCAGTTTCTACCGTGCCAACACCAATAAGGAAGCGCGCGCGATACTCAATAAACAAGGCTACGACATGCTCATTCCCGAGGACTTCATGCTCATCAAAAATGAAGAGATAACCATTTGCGATGACCAAAAGGTCAATGTTCTTTGGTGTTGCAATAACAAAGGTCCGATGCGTAAGGATGTGCTCGTTTACAGCTATCCGTACACCGCTCAGGAGCAGTTCAGCAACGAGTCGATCGTTGCCATGCGCAATGAAGTGCTCGGACGAATCGTTACGGCACAAGTGCCCGGAAGCCATATGGGCACAGAGTACAAACATTTTCCGCCGGTCAGCCGTTCTGTAGCAGCTTTGCGCGACTCTGTGGGAGGATTTTACGCGATAGAGACTCGCGGTTTATGGAAGATGCTTGACGGAGAAGCAATGGGAGGTCCGTTTGTGAGCCTTACCCGCTTGGATCCTGTGAATGCACGCGTAGTGACCGCGGAAGCATTCCTTTTTGCTGCCGGTCAGAAGAAACGCAATGCCTTGCGCCAATTGGAAGCGATCCTCTACTCTTTCGAGACACCGGATGAGCGCCAGAGGTAAAATCCGTACACGCAGTTAGCTGTCCAGAAGGCGTACTGCGCTGTCATACAGCCGTCTCCGGCTCGTACCCAAAGCACTACGCCCAACACATCGACAGCAAACCACATCAACCAATGCTCGCGCAAACCGAGTATCATCAATACCTGCCCTACAAGAGCAGGTATTGTTGTAAAGGCATCTAAATAGGGCTGCGTGTCATCCGTCCAATAGGACAAACCCCACCCTGTCAGCCAAGAACCGACAATCGTAGCTATACTGATAAGGACGGTCTTCATCACAGGCAGGCAGCGGATAGTGAGTGTATGGTCGGTCTCGTCCAAATGCCGACGCCATACAAAGACACCATAGACCATGGTCAGCAGGTAATAGCTATTGATAGCTATACCTCCGTAAAAACGCTGTTGCACACAGAGCCATAAGTAAATACCCACCTGTCCGAAGCCAAAGAGGTACATCCATATATTGCGCTGTGCAGTCAGCCACACGGAGCACACGCCCAGACACCCACAGACAAAACTGAGTGTCGATTGATACACATCGAAATCGGGCAGATACCAAGTCACGGCAAAAACAACCGCCTGAATAAGCAGTCCCAACGACACAAAACAATAGTCAAACCACTTCGATTTCAGCATCTTGGTCTCGTTTATTTCTTTTTGGAAGAACCGGTACGAATGAGTTCTTTTGGTTTCGCCTCCATCTGAGGTACCGCCTTGTAATTCCACTCTTCCTCAAAATCCCAATTGGATTTGGTCTGTAACTTAGCCGGGAAATAATACACCGGTTCCGGCTGCCGTTTATGCTCCCAGCTGCCTGTCGTCCAGAGACCGTCTCCATTCTCATCGATATACAAACGCATATAATAGGTCTGCGGTTTGAGGTAACGGAAGAACGTACCTCCTTGCACAGCCGGTAATTCGAGCACCGGTTCATCGCTGTTGTTCAACAGCTGAATACGCGCTTTGGGCAGGAAAGGATTCAACTTAACGCGAAGCGTAGCGTACTCCTCGGGGTTCTTCACCTGCAATCCAAATTTCTCCGCTTTGTTAGGAGCGCCGTACACGTCGTGAAGCGCGGCACTATCTATCCTCAGCTCGTATTTCTTACCTGCTCCGAGAGAAGCAATCAGCGTCAGTTGCATCGGGAGTGTATCATAAGGCGCAATGCGGAATGAGACCGGTTTGAAGATGGTGTCCACTTGCTGATACAAATGTATCGAATCGCGTTTCATGGAAGCAATAGGCGTAGAGCAATTAATCCGCAAGGTATCATAGAGCTCGAATCCCTGCCTTGCATTCGATTTGAGATCCAGCTTACGCTCTCGGTTCTTACGATCCAAGACCTTCTTCGCTTTCGCGGACAGACGAGGCGAACGCCAGATAGCCCGCAGCGTATCGGTGTACCACTCCAAGTTATAGACCGAATCGGTTCTGCGGTAACGCGCCTCCAAGAAGATCGAGTCCTGCGAGATAGCCGCACTATCGGTCAGCCAGATAGTGACCGTATCGCGAAGCTTGGAATAGTGCATATGCATGTACGGCATCGGGTCAATCCATGCCGAATCCGAACGAGTCGAGTCCGTCTCAGAAGGACGCATAGCCCGGAACGACGGCAGGCTGTCCGGTTCCGAAGAGAAACAAACGCGGATTAAATGAGCTTGTTCGCGATGGGTACGCTGCAAATATAGACGTTTCTGTTGCTGCTCAAAAAGCAACAACTGCAAGTCCGCAGGACCATATTCATAGCCCACCAGACTGTCATTTCCCAACGAGTCCTTGTGGTAATGAGGACGTACAACAGGCGTCAGCAGCGAGTCTGCATAAGCGAGCGGTTCACCCGGAGTCAGACGATAATCACGGCTAATATCATTGACCGCATAAAGACGGTAAGAGCCGTCCTGCATGTTCCCGATGCGGAAAGCGCCCACGGAATCCGTACGACCAATACGCGTAAAAGGCATCTTCAGAAATGCCGAGTCGTCCATGTTCTCATGGATACCGACAATGATGCCCTGCTGCGGATTCAGATTAGAGGCATCATACACCTTTCCGCGCACTTCCAAGGTATCGATCTGCGGTCCCGTGGAGAACGCAAACGAGTAATTCGAGAACGGATTGCGCTCCCTATAATCGCAAATAGCGTTGCCGAAATCGAGGGTGTATGTGGTGTTGTCACGAAGCGAATCCGCAAACTGAACCACCACTTTCTTTCCGCGCACCTTCACGTCAGGCGGACGCTGCTGAGGAGGGGACATCAGAAAATTCTGACTCACGTTATTCAGCTGCAGATATTCATTGAAACTGATCTCAATACGGTTCCGGTTAAAATTAAGCGCACCGTTCTCCGGCTCCGAACGAACAGGCTGAGGTGCAAGCGTGTCCCGAGGACCGCCCTGAGGACCTATGCCTCGGTTTGCACAAGACACCAGTGCCAAAGAGGCAAGCAAGATATATATTTTCTTTCGCATGATCATAAATTTCAGTAGAGCTTATCGGGAAATGAGTTGGAGAAAACGACAGATATAATCCTGCCAATTAGGCCAGTCATGTCCGCCTTCGGTCTCGTAATACGTATATTCCACGCCCTTGGCGTCTAACCAACGACGGTATTCCTGCAAGGAGTCATATAAGAAATCGTCCTTCCCTATTCCGATCCAGAAAAGCTGGTAGTTCTCCGGCGCATTATGCACAAAAGTAGCCGGAGAGAACATCCCGACATAAGCAAACTGCCCTTTGAGCACGCTGCTCACGCGCATCGTGTGATAGCCACCCATGGACAGACCCGCCACTGCACGCTCAGAAGGATCATGACTGATCCGGTAGCGATGCTCCGCTTCGTCCATAAAGCGAGCAAAGTTATTCTCCCATTCTCCCGTAGTCGCATTCGCTTTCTCTTCCTCGAAGGTCGGACGACTCGGACAGTTATCCGGCATGATCACCACCAACTCTTTGATGGCTCCCTTACGCAGCAGGGAATCCATGATAGGAATCAGCGCACCTTGCTCAATCCAGTCATTCTCATTGCCATACATACCATGGTGTAGATAGAGCACCGGAAAACGCTCTGCCACACGCTGCTCGTACTGCGCAGGCAGATACACGCGGCATGGCACGCCCATCAGCGTATCACGCACCGCACTCCCTGCTACCAAGGACACTTGCTCCCTAACCATCGTCTCTGCCCATACACTCAGGCAGGAAAAGAGAATCCACAGAATCGATATAGTTATTTTTTTCATTCCGTTGTATTTTTTCAATTTTGTCTGCAAAGGTACAACAAAAATTGCACATATGCAAGCGTTCGGGTATTTTTTGCCGAATAAAATGAAATTTTATCTGTTGTATGGGGCTATGAGACGTCTATGCTCGCATAAGAACGGCTTATAGACCTATGCAACAGGGAAAGCCGTTAGGCTTGGCAAAAAATGCCCGCGGTGGTATATGTCCGGCAGGACGCGACTGTACTTTCGAAGGGGTCCCCATGTATGGGGGAGGAGGTCGAAGTTACTGCTTTTTTTTGACATACGCAAATTTTTATTCAATAATGTATATTTGAGCATACATTTTTGCGTGATGCTATCGAAAAAGTAGACACTTAGGTAGAAAAAAATATCGTATACTTGTAGATGTGGGAAAAAAGTAGTATCTTTGCACCCGAAATCAAGAAGTATGGATATATCTACCGGAAGGGGAACTACTTATGGGTAAACATTTAAATCCGTTAGAGAAGGAGTTTTTAATCTGCCAGTACAAGCGAAAC
>Ga0256405_10002888_pt1 | contig 37336 bp, 23 predicted proteins | sample RumenRJG_02DNA_FD_189096 | JGI IMG/M metagenome (GOLD analysis project Ga0256405, IMG submission 189096) | Bovine rumen microbial communities from Lethbridge, Alberta, Canada - RJG_02 | ecosystem: Host-associated > Mammals > Digestive system > Stomach > Rumen | place: Canada: Alberta...
ATTGCGACAAACATTAAATAAACACGAGGATATTAAGAGAGAGAGTATAAAATATTTCTATTTTATAAAACCTTTTACGTTAGTATTCAACTTATTCGTTGACTTACATAACTTTCTTCGTTTTGTATTAAATTTTCCCTAAGTTAATTTTTAATTCCCTTACTCCTATATAAAGTCTTTTCTTTAAAAAAAATTGCTATATTTTTTTACTTTGTTAAATAATTTTAATAAAATTTTTGTTTGTAGTAATATTAAATTATGAATATGACTTTACCTTCTAATTTTCAAATAGCTTTAATTTTGACAATAATTGCAGGTTTTTCTACTCTTTTAGGTGGTGCTATAACTTTTATTGTTAATAAAAATAATTTAAAAATTTTATCTTTAGGTTTAGGTTTTTCAGCTGGTGTAATGATATTTTTATCTTTTACTGAAATCCTTAATACAGCAAAAGAGTCTCTTTTAAAAATATATCCCAATAATTTTGAATGGATTACAATCCTAAGTTTTGTAGCAGGGATAATACTTGCTATTGCAATTGATTATTTTATTCCGGATCATATTGAACGTGATTTAATATCATCAAAACCTCATCATCATAATAAAAATTCTGATGAAGTTGAAAATTATATAGATGAAAGCCAATGTCCGGAAGAAAAACCTCAATGCAAACATGTTATTAAGCGTGCAGGAATTTTTACTGCGGTTGCCGTTGCATTGCATAATTTCCCTGAAGGCATGACAACATTTTTTGTTACAACTCAAAATGTTGATATAGGTGCATCAATAGCACTGGCTATAGCTATACATAATATTCCTGAAGGAATTTCAATCGCACTTCCTCTGTATCATTCTACAGGAAAAAAAAGAATTGCTATGTTATACACTTTTATTGCGAGTATAGCTGAACCTATAGGTGCTTTATTATGTTTATTTGTTTTTAATCTGTTTATTCCTGAGCTGTTTATTGGCATTCTTTGTGCTATGGTTGCAGGGATAATGATATATATTTCATTTGATACATTACTTCCTCTTTCAAGAGAATATGGAGAATGGCACTTATCTATTACAGGTGTTATCCTTGGTATAGTTATCATTTGGACAAGTTTATTATTATTAGAGTAATACAGTTTAGTAAAATTATAGGAGAACTTATGAAAGAACTTTCACCATTACAAATCGAAAGATTAAAATACCAGCCAAAATTACCTGAAAGTTTAAAATCAGGTATAAACAAATTAGTTTGTGTAGAAAAAGAAAAAACAGAAGCTGTAAAAGACAAAGAACAAATTAAAGAATTATTTAAAAATACTTATGGGCAAGCAAGAGTAGAATTTGTTTCAGGAAACGAAACAAAACCTTCTGAAGTTAAAAATGTAGGCGTAATCTTATCAGGCGGACAAGCTCCCGGTGGACATAATGTTGTTGCAGGCTTATATGATGCTTTAAAACAAGCAAATCCTGAAAATAAATTGTATGGATTTTTAGGAGGTCCATCAGGTATTATAGACGGTAAATATATTGAATTTAATGATGAATTTATTGATAAATACAGAAATACCGGAGGATTTGATATTATAGGTTCAGGTAGAACAAAACTTGAAACAGAAGAACAATTCAAAAAATCTTTAGATGTTTGTAAAAATTTAAATATTAGTGCAGTAGTAATTATAGGTGGAGATGATTCAAATACAAATGCTGCATTATTGGCAGAATGGTTTGTTGCAAATGATACAGGTATTCAAGTTATAGGTTGTCCAAAAACAATTGATGGCGATTTAAAGAATGAACAAATTGAAATTTCATTTGGTTTTGATACTGCAACAAAAACTTATGCAGAACTTATCGGCAATATTCAAAGAGATGCAAATTCTGCTAAAAAATATTGGCATTTTATTAAAATTATGGGTAGAAGTGCATCACATGTTGCTGTTGAAGCCGCTTTACAAACTCAACCTAATATTTGCTTAGTTTCAGAAGAAGTTGAAGAAAAGAAAATGTCTTTAGGTCAAATTGTTGAAAATATGTGTAATATCATTTGTAAACGTGCTGAAATGGGTAAAAACTTTGGTATTGTTATTGTTCCTGAAGGTTTGATTGAATTTATACCTGAAATGAAAGTACTAATTTCAAGTTTAAATGATTTAACTCACGAGTTAGAAAATGATGAAAAATATCAAAATGCACAACCTGAAGAAAAATTCCAAATTATTGTATCTAAATTAGATGAAAATAACGGAAAATTATTCACAAGCTTACCAACATTGATTAAATCTCAATTATTAATGGATAGAGATCCTCATGGTAATGTTCAAGTGTCGAGAATTGAAACAGAAAAATTATTAATAGAAATGATTAGAACAAGATTAAATGAATTAAAAGCAGAAGGAAAATATGTTGGTAAATTCTCCGATCAGGCACATTTCTTTGGATATGAAGGCAGATGTGCGTTCCCGTCAAACTTTGATGCTGATTATTGTTATTCTTTAGGATACAATGCATTTGCGTTGATTAACTGTGGCTTAACTGGATATTTATCATCGGTTAAAAACTTAATTAAGCCTGCTAAAGAATGGGTAGCTGGTGGCGTGCCTTTAACAATGATGATGAATATGGAAAAAAGACATGGTGAAATGAAACCTGTTATTCAAAAAGCTTTGATTAAGCTTGACGGAAAAGTATTTAAGGCACTTGATTCTATGAGAGAAGAATGTGCATTAAACGATAAATACTTATTCCCTGGGGCAATTCAATACTTTGGCCCGACAGAAGTTTGCGACCAAACAACTGTTACATTACAAATTGAACATCAATAAATAATTTTATTTACGGATAAAAAAGAAAAAAGCAGAATTGAAAAATTCTGCTTTTTTTGCTCTACAAATAAGAAAAATAAAAAATTCTTATTTTATGAAATATTTTTATTCTTTACATAAAAAAATTACGTTTCACTTGTTGAGAAGTTTGTTCTATAGGATTTGAAGGTTGAAATACTTGTAATAATTTTTGATAGCGTTCTAATTCTCCGTTATTCATCAAATATTGAATAGATTCTAATGTTGTTTTATTTTCAGGACTGAAGTTATCTAATAAATATCCTATAACTTCTGTTTTTAATCCACTTAAAGCAAGACCTTTAATTTCAGGTAATGTGGCATTTTGAATAAGCTTTTGAATAGCAACTTTTTGTTCTTTAGAATTTAATATTTTAACCTGTTTTGCTTTTTCAATTGTATTTGCATTACTTGCTATCAGTTTATTTATACGAACTGTAATATCTGTTGTTGATGCAGTAGAAGTTTGATTTGTTCCTTCTGAAGCAGGTTTTGATGATTCGTTAGATGTTGTTGCGTTTTCAGATTTATTTGATTTTTGGTTTTCGTAATTTGTTTTAGATTCTTTTAAAGTTTCTTTAACGCTGTCGTAACCTGAATTTTGCAACTGGTTTATGAAGTTATCACGATTAGCATCGCTGTATTCATAAACATGTCTTGCCATAGCATTTAAGGCTTCTTCATCGCCTGAATCATAAACTCTTTGACCTATTTTACCTTGAATTTCTTCATCTTCGTAATTTTGGACATTGTCAGCAACAGAACGATTATATACGCCGTTTTCATCAATAGCACGGGCTTCGTCATCTACGTATAGTTGATTTTCTTTTAAATATTTATGACCGTTATGACCTTGTTCATTTAATACAGCATCTCTAATTTCAGGGTCAGCGTTTTTAATTGTTTGGTTACGTCTGTCAACCATTGTTCTTTGTAAGTCTGTATCATCCACAACTGTTTCAGTGCTTACCATTACTGTTGCAACATCTTGTGCTTCAGAGGCTCTAATTGTTCCATCCTTAATTTTTGCACCGAATGCATTATGAATACCCTCTGCCTGACCGTTGCTTAATGTTTGAATGTCAAGGTCTCCGACACGTTTTAGGGCTGATTTAACATCTCCGTCAAGCAAATCCATTTCAATCATTCTGCATGCTTGTTCGTTACATACTGTTATTTGGTCATCGCTAACTACTGATATATGTGCATTTTGTAAATCACCGACTTTAGATTGTAATTGTTGTTTTATTTTTGCTGCTAATTGTTCATCGCCGTTAGCTGCATCTAATAGTGCTTGATTTGTATTTGTGGCAGAAGAAGTTGTTTCAGCATATTTTTTAGATGCCAAAGCAGGGTTCATGTCAATAGCCGTTTCGGTAACATGTTGAGCGTTATCGTCGTTTATATTGTGCATGTTTTGAGCGGCTTGTTCAACAAAGTGGTCTTGTGTTCCGAAATCTTTTGCCAATTCTGCTGCAGAATCAATATTATCTCTTTGGTCTTGAGATGATAAAGCAGGTTCTGTTATAGCTGATGTTACAGCTGATTGTACTACTTCTTGTTGTGCTTTTACTGACTCACGAGATTGTACAACTTGTGATTGCATTTCTGTTCTTATTTTTTTCTTAAATTGACCTGTTACAGACAACAAGTATTGGCCTGTTTCAGAACCCCTGTCAGTATTTTTTAATAATTCTCTAAATTTGGCTTCACGTTCTTCCGGCGGAAGTTTCATAAACACTTCTGTAACATATTTTTTCATTACAGCATGTTTTTCTTCCGTAGTTTGGGCATTTTTATATTCTTCTCCAAGAGTTGCTTGCAATTCTTCATCTAAAGAATTTCCGTCTTTAACGTAACCTTGTTCACCGAAGAATGCATCTCTCGTTCTTGTAGAACCATTTGCCATTGTTTCGATAACTTTTCCGTCAGTGTAGTCTACACTTGTTATTCTTTCTTTTTTCTTAATTTTTGAACGAGCTGAGTTTTCTTCTTCCGGAATGTCCTCTATTTTTGATGATCCATCTTCATAAAATTTTTCTATTTTTCCGTCAGGTGTAAAGTTTATTTTAATAATTTTTTCTCTTTCAGGATCAATAGTTCTATTGCCAAATTTAGCTATTCTTTCGTCAGCTTGCGTTAATGATGTTTCCAAAAAATTATCAACTTTTGTACTTGAAATACCTTTTAGGAAATCAAATTTAGGAGTATTTGTTTTTAATGTAGTATTTGTTTCTTGCTTAGGTTTAACTTGACCTGAAGTTGTAATATTTTGAACGGCAGACTGTGTTAAAGTTGGTTTGAAACCCCAAAAATCATTATTATCTTGATTTGTATTACCAAATCCAAATACAGAATTACTGTTATTATTTAGAGAAGAACCGGTATTAAAACCAGACTGATTCATAAAGTCTATGTTAAAAGAAGGTTTGTTTTGAATAGCAGAAGATGAAGCCTGAGATGAAGGCTGTGAAGATGTTTGAGGTGTATTGTCTTCAAGAATGCTTCCGCTTGGATTGTTTAATTTAGCTGTGTTTTGATTGTTTCCTGAAAAATCTATGACAATAGAGTTATCATTTGCAAATTTGATAACATCAGCAATTGTCGCATTTTGCGGCAAATTATATTGTTGTTTAATTGCTTCTAAAGATAAACCAATACCCATGGATATCCCTTATTTTACATAGACCTCATATTTATAAAGTAGTTTTTTTCATGTTTTTTGATACAAAAGATAGGTCTTTTGAAAAAATTTTACAAATCTTAATTATTCTGAAAAAGCTTATCATTCCATGATTATGGATGTATAAGTTTTTTGAAATATATAAAACAATAAATAAAAAATGTTATAAAAAATAAAATGTTTGTTACATATTATTCTTTATCTATTAACGTAAGAAAAAATTTTGTTGGTGTGATTCTTTGTGATAAGTCCCAATAAGTTCTTCATAACGAGTTCTTTCACTCGGAGTCATCATGTAACTTAACGCATCGAGTGTAGAATGATTACTTGGATTATAATTATCCAGCAAATAATTTATAACATCTGACTTTAAACCGCTAAGAGCCAGGCTTTTAATTTCTGGTAATGTAGAACTTTCAATTATTTGACTAATTGCTGCTTGTTGTTCTTTTGGTGTTAAAATTTTAATTTGTTTAGCTTTTTGAGTAGTATTTAAAGAATTATTTTTAACTATTTTATTAATACGTTGAGCTGATTGTACTAATTGAGAAGAACTTTTTGCTGTATGATTAGTATTTTTGCTGTCAGAACTGCTATTTGTTCTGTTATCTGTATTGTTATCTTTGGTTTTTTGTTCAGCTTCAAATTTTGCTTTAGATTCTTTTAATGTTTCTTTAACACTGTCATAACCTGAATTGTTCAAAGTATTTATGATATTTTCACGAACAGATTCATCATAAGAATAAACATCTCTTGCAAAGATATTAGCGATGTCTTCATCATCTAATTCTAAACCTCGATTAACAGAGTATTCTTGAACAGTTTTATCATAAGTTTTAGTGTTTTCTGCAGTAGCTTCACGAACTTCTTTAAATTCAGATTCATAACCTGCATTAATTAATTCTTTTTGTTGTTCTGCATAAGCATATTGTGTTACGCTTTGAGCTCTTTTACCATGATGTATTCTTTCTTCTCTTGAAAATCTTTCATCACGTGAAATGTCCATTTCCATTCCATGTAAAGTAGATGCTAATTCTGTATGTCCATCCGGATTATTTTCTGCAAAATCTTGTAAGTCTGCATATAATTGATCAACAGCTGCAACTCTGTATCTTGGAGGGAGTGTTCTTGCCCCTGCTTGAATTGATTGTCTGATTTCATCAACAGCATCTTTATCATAGTTATCTAAATCTCTTGATGCTGCAACAACCCCAATTGCTCTTTGTCCGTCTGAACCTTTTGTTACGACAGATTTTACGGCTTTTGCTTGTTGGTCAGGAGCCATTTTATCAATTACGCTGCATAAAAATTCATATTCTTCCGCAGATTCGCATCTGCTTTTATATAGTTCAAATTGTCTTGATTGGCTGATTGTATCCTTTTTATCACTTCTAATCCAGTCAAAGTATCTTACTGCAAGTTTTTCTTTTTCTTCAGGTGAAGCTTCTGTATATTTTTTACCGTAGAAAGTTTCCAAAGTTTGGGTAAAACTTGGTTTTCTGGATTCTTTGTTGCGTGCGGCATTTTGAGCCCAGATAGGGTCATCAGCTGCAATTTCTGTTATAGTTGGTGTTGTTTTTTTAGATTTTGTAGCAGAAGTTGTTTCTTCAACCGGTATAGAAGCATTTGCAGTATCCGGCTTTGTCGTTGCAGCCGGTGTCGGTTGAGAAGTTGTATTTCTTTGTATGCTCAAACCCATATCTGCATCATCATTCAGTGCAGCTTGACTTACTAAACTTACATTTCCGTTTGATGAATTTGTAGTACTGCTTGTTGTCGTAGAATTCCCATATATATCAATATCCTGAGTGCTTGCCGCAGGTTTCTTTTTTGTTTGTGTTTCTTGTTCTTCCGCAGGTTTAAACGGATTTACAGATGATACCGTTGTCATTTTTCATCCTTTTGTACACACTACATATTTATAAAGTAATTATATATAGGGTAAATTTCTCTCATAGTCATGTTTTTAGCCATATTGTAACAAAAATTTACAAAATTTGTAATAATTCTTAATATTTGTTTTGATTGTCTAAAACATGCTTATAATCATGATTTTGCATGTAATTTTATTATACTGTGTATTTACTTTTTTGTAAAGAAATGTTAAAATGTTTTTTGTAAAAAAGGCAATTTTTTAACATTTGAATTGTTTATATAAACATAAGAGAGGATTATAAATATGAACAACAATGTAATTGAATTAAACTTTAAGAAAAATGCAGTAGAAACAGATGTAGTTAAAGAAGTTAATAAAACAGTTGTTCAAACTAATCCGATTTATAAAAAGATGTTAGCTTTTCATAATTCAAAAATTGGTGAAAAACTTTCTATCTCTGATTTATTACGTTAATTTGATTTATGTATAATATTAAGAAAAGCATATTTTTGGATTTGGATAAAACCCAGAAATCAGCATTATGTAATTTTTTAAGGGCTTTGGTAAAAAGAAGTCCTTCTTTGCATGCCGAGAATATTTTAGATAAATTTATTGAAGATGAAAAGTATTATTTTGATGTTGGAAACCCTCATTTTGAATTTTTAAAAGAAATTTTAGAACAAGAAAATTTTTGGCAAGATGCTTTAAAATATATTAAAGAATGTATAAAATATTATGAATATAAAGAATCTCAAAAACCTTTTATAGAAAAGCAAAAAGAATTTGAAAAACAAAAACGTAAATTTTTGCAGGAGAAAAAAATGGCAAAAGAGACTCCTACAAAAAAACAACTTTATTATTATGAATGTTTGTGTAAAAAATATAATATAGAAAAACAGGATACTTCCGAATTTTCCAGATTAGATTTAAAGAATATAATAAGTGGAATAATTGATGAACATTCAGGAGATAGTAAATCTTTTAATTGAAGCAGGTATTGAAAAAAATGAAGCTAATGCGGAAGTTAAGCTTCTTCTTGAACATTTTTGTAATTTTAAGCCAATAGATATTATTTTTGGGAAAAAACTTGAAACATCAAAATTATCTCTAGTTAAAGAAAAGGTTCTTGAAAGAATAAAAACGAATATGCCTGTTCAATATATTATGGGTTTTGCTTATTTTATGGGTGAAAAATTTATTGTAAATCAAAATGTATTAATTCCTCGTGATGAAACAGAAATTTTAGTAAATAAAGTGATTGAAAAATCCTTAATATCAAATTTAAAAAAAATTCTTGATATAGGTACAGGAAGCGGATGTATAGCGTGTTCTACCGCAAAAGTAGTTGATGGTAATATTTTAGGTATAGATATTTCAAAGGAAGCTTTAAGTGTTGCTCTTGAAAATGCAAAAAGGCTATTTTTAGAAAAAAGAGTTAAATTTAGACAATCAGATTTATTTTCTCGGATTGAACCTAATGAAAAGTTTGATATTATCGTCTCAAATCCTCCGTATATTCCTCAAAAAGATAAACAAACTCTTCAAAAAGAAGTTTTGAATGAACCCGAATTAGCTCTATTTACCAAGGATAATAAAGGGTTGGAATTTTATGAACGTATAATAAAAGATGCTCCTAAATTTTTAAATAAAAATGGATTTATAATGTTTGAAATTGGTTTTGGACAAAGCGAAGATGTAAAAAATATACTTTTAAATAATGGTTTCAGAAATATAGAAATAGAAAAAGATCTTGCAAAAATAGATAGAGTAGTTATTGCTCAACTTTAATGTTTGAGTAATTATGTATTAAAAAATTGATAAAATAAAAAAAAGATATTATTATATAGTAAAGTTTATGGCAAAAATCTATATTTAGTGAAATTTGTAGTAAATTTTAATTGTAAAGAGTTGATATTAATTGATATTTAGTAGGTTTTGTAATGTTAATATTACTGAATTATTATCATTACATGCCAAAATTTTTATATGGGTATTCGCAAACTTAGAAATGATATAGGAAAAAAAATAAAATATTTACGTAAAGAACATGGAATTTCGCAGGAAAAACTAGCGGAAGGTATAGATATGTCCAGAGAGCATATTTCGTGTCTTGAAAGGGGAAAAAATCTTATTACAATTGATTCATTATATAAAATTTCAGAATATTTTGGGATTGATATAAAAGAATTTTTTTAATTGGTTGAAAGTTGTGTTTTAAATAATTTTCTCTATTTACAAACATAATATTATGATGTAAATTTCTTAATTTATTAAAGAAGCCAAAAGACATGATGAAAAAGTTCAAACCCTCGAAAAACCTTATTGTTCCTAATGAAAAAGCACCCGAAGGTGCTGATTCGATAAATGGTGCGGATAATGGGTTACTCTTAGAACCCCTTAAAGCATTTTTACATGTGGTTAAAAATGAAGAATATCAATATATTGAGGATAATCTCTTTGACCTCGCTGCATAGCAAATTTTTATAGTTTAAGTTTACAAACTTTACAATAAAAGATGTATTTTTAAATAATACTGATAAATTTTAAAATAAATATAAATTTGTACTAAGTGTTTAAATTAATAAATCAAAGAATTTACTTGATATTTTTAATTTATTGTATTATAATGCAATAAATTATTGGATTAAACTGTAAGGAAATTAAATGTCTTTCAAAAAACGTACTATTATAAATCAATTAACAGAAATGGTAAAAACAAGACCTTTAACCTATTTAAACGGGGGGCGGCAAGTTGGAAAATCTACTTTATGTTTTCATTTATCAGAGAAAGTAAATCATATAACATTTGATTCTCCGCTTGTTTTAACATTTGCAAAATCAGAACCTGAGGCATTTATAAATTCTCTACCTAAAAACGTTTTGAATGTGATAGATGAAGTTCAATTTGCACCGGAAATATTTCCCTATTTAAAAATGCAAATCGATAAAAACAGACTGATGGGCAACACTGAACAAAGATTTTTGCTCACGGGTTCTGCTAATCTTATGGCTTTACCAAAATTATCCGAGTCATTAGTAGGCAGAATGTCTATTTTGACTTTATATCCTTTTTCTGTTTGTGAATATCAAGAAACAAATGTTTCATTAATTGATAAACTTTTCAATGAAGATTTAAGCACTAAAACCTATGATAATTATGATATTTTAGATATAATTAAGAGCACTACATATCCTGAAATAGCAATAGATAGGAAAATTGATAGAATAAAATGGTTTGACAGTTACCTGACAACTATATTAAATAGAGATATTAAATCTTTATCTGACCTAAAAAATCCAGATTCTATGGTTAAATTACTATCTTTGCTATCAATGAGAACTGGTGGATTGTTAAATAATACCGAAATAGCCAAAGAAGTAGGAATTGATTATAGAACGTATGAAAAAATGCTTGCTTTTGCTATTAACAGTTATATTGTGTTTAATGTAAAACCATGGGCAAGACCTAACAAATTAAATAAAAGATTTGTTAAATCACCAAAATTATATTTTACAGACAGTAATTTTTTATCTTATATTATGAAAAGGAGCTTAGAAGATTTATATACAAATGATGCAAGAACATTTGGTCATGTATTTGAAAACTTTGTTGCAACAGAGTTGATTAAATGTACTAAATCAAATAATATTGAATTATCACATTACAGAACACAAGCTAAAAAAGAAGCTGATTTTGTATTAGAAAATTCCAATGGAGAAATAGTTGGCATTGAAGTAAAATCTTCAACGAATATAGACAAAAAAGACTTATCAGGTTTACTTGAACTGCAAGAATTAGCAGGAGATAAATTTAAAAAAGGGTTTGTTATATATGCAGGACAAAATATTATTCCTTTATCAGATAAAATTTGGGCAGTTCCAATTTGTTACTTTTGGAAATAGAAATTTTACTACAAAATAACTCTGTATATATTATTTGGTATTTTATAATTTAGAATAGATTTTATGAATTATTTTAAGGTTTGTGTTTTTAAACGCAACTAAATTTACTTCAAATTTGTATAAAAAACTCAATTAAATACATAATTAATTTCTTTTAAATAACCAAATAAAAAATATTTTTAAAACTTGCTATTCAAGATATAGCTTTATTTTTTTCTTTAAAAATCACTAAAAAACAAAGCCCTTATGGTTAGGGTTCAATATTGTGTAAGTGCGGTTGATTTCCAATCTAAAAAACCGACAAGAGTTGCTCTTGTCGGTCTGCCTGTGAATGGATTTATTACTTGGAAGTTTAGAACATGTCTGTCTGCTACATCTTTTATATTTATATATATATTACTCATGGCACAACAACATTACCTCTGAAGATAAAATTTTGGAACATGACTTCTGACCATTGTGTTGTTTTGTATCATAAATTTTGAATAAAAATTAACTTTACCCAAAAAAACATACCTTACCAAAAAAAGCGTTCTATACCAAAAAAAACGCTTTAAAAAATTTCTTACTATTATTGGAAAGTAAGCAACCGGTGAGAGTAAATCATGAGTAAATCGGTTTTTGGGGTAAAGTTGCACTTCCGACCGCCAAAACCCCTATAAATAGCGGACCTTATAAAAATAAGCCATCAAATTTTATGAACCGCACCAACTCGATAAATACAGTAAAAAAGCACCTGAATTATGTCCTGTGTGCAAGTACCTAAAAGTATATTTCTTACGTAGAGCAGAAAATAATTAATTAAATATAGAGGTCAAATAAAAAGGGATACTAACAGTCATTAGCACCCCTTTTAATATTATTTTATTTTTTAAATTTTATTTTATATGTTTCTCAATTTCAGATGTTATATCATCTCCACCGTATAGAACAATACCTTTTGATAGTACCATATCATATCCTTGAGCTTGAGCTTCTTTTGCTATTACACCTGATATATTTCTATCTATTGCCATTAACTTTTCTGCGTAGTTCTTTTTTATAGCTTCTTGTTTTTTTGCGAAAGTTTCGTCATATTTAGCAATTAATTTTTCTTTACCTTCTTTTGTTTTTTGTTTTGCTACATCTTCTCTAACTGTTGTTAACCATTTTTGTAAATCTTGCATTTTCTTTTCTTGTTCTTCTTTTAATGCTTTTACTTGATTAGAAGATGCAACAATTTTATTTACATCTACAACTGCAATTTTTTTTACTTCTGATGCCATTGCAAAATTATTAAAGCCTAAACTTAATCCTAATCCTAATACTAATACTATTAAGCTTGTTGTTTTTAATTGTGTTCTCATTTTATTACTCCTTTCATTTATATTATAATTCAATAATTGAATCAGAACTATTTTTTGACATTAATTCATATAAAATTTGATTTTCTGTTGCTTTATCTATGTTTATAAATTTTATATCCGCATTATTGTCGTAAACTCTAGTTATTTCAGCCTGAATTGTTTTTGGACTATTGTTGATATTTAAGTTTATTTTTATTTTTTGTCCGACATTATAATTTTGGTTTTCAATAATTGCACCATTTACAGACATATTTTTAATAGGAATATCAGATATAATTGTTCCTAAATTTTCTGCACTAAAGTTCAATGCCGTTTGACTTATATTTACAGGATTAATAACTTGTAAATCAGGCTGTGTATTTTTGTTTTCCAACTCTATTTTATTTTCTTTGTATGTCAAATTATAAAAACTGCCTTCTGTATTGAATTTATTTACAACTCTATCAGGATTAAAGTTTACAACAGGAGCTGATGTGTTAATTACACTTGTATTATTCATTCCTAAACTAAATTCACCTGTTTTTTGAGTATATAATTGTACAGTTGAATCAATAAGATGAGTTAAATTATTATCCAATACAACGCTATGAATATCGTTTTTAAATGAGCCAGATTGATTAACATTTGCATTTGATATTTTTAAATTTACGCCTTCAGTACTTACATTTGCAGTATTTGATTCCATTTTATTTATATTTATACTTGAACCTGTGTCCTTAATACTTATATCATTTGTGGCATTTAAAGTTCCAAGAATATTTATACCGTTAGTACCTGCATTTGCTGCATTTTTAATATTTAAATTACCGTCTGTAGCAGTTATGATTGAATCTGCACCTGTATTTATACCATATTCAGAATTGTAACTGATTATATTTATATTTCCGTTACTTGCTTCAATTGATGAGGAAATTAAAGTATTACCGTTTCCATAGTTGTATATGTCTAAATTACCTTTTCCTGCATTTACAACATATCCGTCTATTGAAATTCCACCAACTGTTTCAAGACTGTTATCTTTTATAGATGCTATAATTATATCATTTACGGCATTTGAATTACCTTCGTTAAGCACAAGAACTGCATCTTTTTCAATTTTTAAATCTCCGTCATAGTTAAGTATTGCAATATTACCGTTTTTAGTTGAAATAGCTCCGTTTACAGATGTTCCGTAATCTTCATTATATACTGTTGCTTCATTATTATTAGTAATAATAACACTGCCGTTTTCATTCATAATTGTTCCGTTGATAATTGCACCATAAGATGAATTGCCAAGTGTTTGTTTACTTGCATTTGTTATAATAACATCACCGTTTTTATTATTAATTACAGCATTTTCTCCAATAAATAAATTTCCTCCACCGTTATTTAATATTTCCAAATTACCGGTATTACTATCTTCATCTGTAGATACACTATAATTGTTTATATTACCTGTAATAATAAATGAACCGCCGCCTTGATTATCAAGAGTTATACTTGATGTTCCAGTTTGAGTTGTATTATTATGAATATCACCCATAATAATAAATGTTCCATTACCAACATTTGTTAATTTGACATCTCCGGTGCCGTTATAAAGTTCATAGTTTGGTCCTAATATTACAGCACCATTATCTCCATATGCCACAGTTGTTCCTGAATCAGATTCATTTCGTGAATTAATATAATTAATATCTCCGCTTGCACCGATAATATGACGATAAATTCCTTGCTTTGCATAAACATTTACAGTTTCATCATCATAATAAGGTCCGCCGTTAGATGTTATAATAACATTTCCATTATTTGCTTTTATATCTGTATATCTTATATCTGTTCCTCCACTGGCACTGTTTGTTATTAAAATATTACCGTTTTCAGATTGAATAAGATTTTTTTTATCTGCAGTGCCATTAATAATAGTATTAATTACCGGATTAGTACTTGTACTATTATTAGTTATGGAAATATCTCCCGTATCAGTTTTTATTGCACCTGCTATGGATAAGTTACTTGTAGAAGCTTTATCATTTTCTATAAGTATGTTACCTCTTTTATATGCAGTAATATCACCTTTAAGAGTAATACTTCCGCCCTTACTTTCTCTTGATGAATATCCTGAGTTTGTTATTTTTATGTTGTAGTCTTTTCCTAAAGGCACTAGTGTATTACTATCATTTAAAGTTATACTACCACCATTAAGTGTTAAACTTTCGCCCATTGAATATATTTCTATGTTACCTAAGGATGCTTTAATTGCACCTTTAAGCGTTGTGTCATCTGATATTGTTGCAATTATAATTTCACCATTATCATTTGTTATATCATTTACGGTTAATTTATCAGAACCTAATGTTAAAATGGTTAAATCACCTTTTTTTGTATATAAACTTTTTTGTATATCAGCACCACTTGATGAGAATATATTAATATTTCCATCCTTATTTGTAATATTTTCGGTAATATCAACTTTAGCATTAGAGTTTTCATTAAGGATGGTTATGTTTCCTTTACCGGAACTAATATCCGCAACACTTAATTTTTCATTTCCATTTGATGATACTAAAATATTGCCTTCTTCTGTTAATATTGCTCCTGCAAGAGTTGTATTTTTGGCATTTGATTCTACTGTTATATTACCTGCTTTTGATACATTTAAACTACCTAATGAAGATAAAATAAATGATTCAGCAATATTCCCTTCTTGAATAACAGTAATATTACCGGTTGAAGCAGTTATTGCATTTTTAATTGATACATTTCCTGTTGTTTCATTAATACTTATATTACCGATATTATTGTTAATTACACCTATAATAGTTGAACCGTTTGTTGAATTAATATTTATCTCACCGGTTGCATTAATATCGTACTTAGCAGAACTGTCATCTAAGGTAATACCTTTTGCATTTATTGATAGGGTACCTTTATTTTCAAGAGCTTCCGTACCTATTGCATTTGTAATAAATCCTGCAAGTTCAGTTTCTGCATTGTTAGATGTTATCGTTGTATCGCCTGTTATATTTGAAATTTTTGTTGCATTCTTATTTGATGTTTTCGCTGTGTAATCATTTGAAAGATTATGAACAATAATTTTATGATTTGTATTATTTACAATATCAACTTTTCCGTTGCCAGATGAGTAAGTATAAGTTCCGTTTCCTGTAATATTATCAGAATCAATTGTAATAGATCCTTTTGAAGCATCTGTAATATAGATATGGATGTTTCCGTCATTATCTCTAACAGCTTTAATGTTATTATCAGACATTAAATAAACTGATTTACCGTTTTTGTCCATATTAATAACGCCATCTTCATTCAATGTAAGTTTATTATACAAAGTATCATCAATTGTAATATTTCTAATTGAATTACCTGCTTTTACGTCAGCATTATTTATGAATTGAGATGTTTTAATATTAATATCTTTACCTGCAAATAATTTTGAATCGTTATTCATTTGCATTTTATATGATTTTGTAACAAGAACATTTCCTTGCGTAGCAACAAGTTGCTTAAAATTACCATCTGAAAGATTATTGAATATTATATCTCCACTATCATTAAATATGCTTGTAGGAAGTAAGCCGTTAGTATCATATTTTCCGTTAAAGACAATGTTTGATATATTTGATTTTACTAAAAGAGGATTATTGTGGTCATAGTATGTATTTATCTCTATTGCATTTGTAATATCACTTATTCCGTTTGTTTTTTGTACATTATGAGAAGGTGATGGTGTATAAGCAATTCTGCCAGGTTGACTATAATCAACACCATTTATAATCAAACCTCCACTTGTATAATTATACAATACATCGTTAAAAATCATACTTCTATATGAATAGTTATCAATTTTTAACCCAGGTGTTGCTGTTTGAATTTCACCAGTTCCTGTTAAGGTATTTAATCCGCTTATTGTAACTTTAGAACTTTTAAAGTTTATATTATAGAACATAATAGAACCGTCTGCCAATTTTCTTTTATTACAATTTTCTATTTGTTCAATTCTATATTGCTTGTTAATTTTTGATTCTTGAAGTTCAGCCAAATGATCTATTATAGTCTGTTTTGAATTATCAAGTTGTTCTATTGTTGAATTAATACTATCAATCTTTGCTTGAATATCATTTATTATATTATCTTTATTATCAATTACATAATATAATTGACCATTTTTAATATATGTAGGTATTGAATATTTTCCATCGGCTACGGTTTCATTTGATATGTCTTTTAAATATATATCAGCTAATGTTGTAATAACAGCTTGTTTATAATTGACAGATATATTATTATCATTATTAACTGTTTTTGTTATTATTGCAGTTATTGAAGGTGCATCAGTAAGATTAATATTATTTGAAATATTTTCAAGCAGTGCAGTTGCTTTTTCTGTTGAAATTCTTGTTTCTGCAGAATTCCCTGATGCATTAACAATTTTACTAACAACATCATCAGACATCTGTTGTTGTGTCATTATATTTTGAATGTTATATAATTTATTTTTAAGAGCTTGATATTCAGATTTATAAGTATTTTGTTTGGCTTTGTTATTGTTAATGTTTTCTTCCCAATTCATATTATTATATAAATCCAATTCTTTATCTATATCCGCAATATCATCTTTTAAATCTAAATATTCCGGATCACTTTTAGGATCATAATCACTTTTAGCAAATGAATAGTTTAAACCCTCTTGCATTGTTTCACTGATTACGTTTCCGTCTTTATCAATTTTTACGTATGCTGAATTTCCTCCACCTGTAATCAGTTTACCGTTAAGATTTATATCCATATTATTATTGTTTGTTCTATTATTATGTCTCCATTTTTTATGAATAAATCCAAGATAATAACTGTCTTCATTTTGGTTTGTATTATAATTAGCGGTTCCGTCATTTCTGAAAATATTGATATCTCTGCCTGATTGAACAACAGAGTTTGTATCCACATCAAGATTTCCTTTTAAACTTGTTGTAATTCCACCATAGGCATGTGTAACAGGTACAGCAGCTTTTGCCGTAGCATAAGATCCTGCGACAAGGTTGTTGTTTGTATCATTGTAGAATTTTATATTTACATCATCTACTATTGTTTGTAATCTTGAATTTGCCAAATTAACATTACTGTTTACAGTTAAATTAGTTTCTGCAGTTGCGTAGGCACCTGAACCAAAACCTCTTGCATCTACATTTGTTACTGAAGATAAATCTGATTTAATATCCATTAAAATATTCAAATCATTATTTGCCATAACATAAGAATCAATAATATTTAATGTATTATTGTCTGTTACATTCAAATAAGAATATGCTTTGTTTTCTGCCGCAAAACCGCCTGAAGAACCATCAACATATTGTTTAAATTCTGTAACAGGTTTTATTTGAGATGTAAAATTATTTGTTGCATAAAGTTTTGAATTATTTTTAATATCTATTGTTGTATTTTGTTTAATATCCGTATTCAAAGTTAATCTATCAACATCAACAAATCCACCAAAAGCATTTTTTACCTTTGTTTCTTTACCTGATTTTGTCGTAGATTGTGCTGTAAGATTTATGTTCTTTGCCGTTATTTTTGAATTATCAAAAATCATACTTGCTTTTGCAGAAGCTTCTCTTTTTGCTTTTGTAATGTTTATTGATACAAAACCTCCACCTACACTGTTTTGATCCATTGTAAGTATGTTAGTGTTATTTATATTTGCATTAAAATCTCCTTTATTGTTAACATTTGCATTTTTGAATTCAAGTATATTTGATGCATCCATTACTGCATTTACACCATCACTTGCACTCGTTGAAATAGCTACCAAAGCGGCTTTGATATTACTTGTATATACCTCTGATTCGTTTGTTGCATCAGAATTAATTGTAGTAGCATTTAATAATGCATCATTATTTGATGTTAATCCATATAAAATCTTTGATGTTCCGCTAACATTAGCTTTTAATCCGAGTACATCTATTACTAACGCACCTACATTTGTAGCATTTGCATCAGATAAAGCCTTTCTTAAAACGTTTTGTTTTAAATTAAGTGAATTTGCATTTATAATACCTAAAGTACTAATGTTCGTAGAATTATTTGCTATTGAATTTAAGTTGCTTCCATATCCTGATACAATAGATACTCTAACTGAAGATAATTTTGTACTTGCATTTGCTTTATCACTTAATTCAGCTTCAATTGCTTTTTGAATTTCTATATTAGAATTTGCATTACCTAAAGTAATATCATTTGAGCCATCAACTAAGGCATTAACTGTCATTTTTCCGAAAGATAATCCTGAAACATCAACATTTTTTGCATCTCCACCTGCAGATGCAGATTTATCAGACATTGATTTAATGGTTAAATTGTTTGCTTTGATAGATTTTCCTGCAACAATTGCTTTAGTTGTTCCTGACGCATTTGCTTTTTGGTTCATAACAGAAACCGTAAGCCCTGCAACATTAACCTTTGAAGGAGTTTCTGCAATTGCTTTTACTGTACCTGCAGTTTTATTATCAGATTTTAAACCTGATAATACATTTATATCTCCGGCAGTTAAAGTTAATCCGTCATTACTGTCATTAATACCTGCATTTGTTGTTGCATTTGCTATTGCTGATGTATTATCAACATTAACATCAACTAGTGATACGGCTATTGATGAAAATCCGTTTTTAACATCAATACCATTATTGTATGCATATATATTCAAACTATCTGTAATATCAATGTTTCCTGTTGCATCAATTAATGCTTGGCTTAGTGCATTATCTTCAGCTTTTGATACTGTTACATCAACTCCAAGTCCTGATACTGTAACTTGTTTTAAACTTGTATTAATTGAATCATTAAAAGATGATGTTATATTCATATTTTTGGCTTTAACATCAACATTGCTGCCTGTTACGGTAGATATTGTATTATTTTCTTCTTTGATATTTGCAACTTTAACTGCAACACCTACAGCACCGGATACACTTACTATCGTAGAATTAGCATTTATTGTATTTTTCGAATCTGAAGTAATATTCAAGTTTCCTGTTGCACGAACAATTGCATCAGATAAACTTGATTTAGTGAGAGCTTGATTTCTAAAATATGCAACACCTGCATCAATATTTGCACCTGAAACTGTAACTCCTAGAGCTTTCGTATCAGATTTAATAATACTGTCTGATGTTAAATTTACATTGTTTGATTCTACATTACCGCCTGAAATCTTAGCATTGGTTTTATACTTCATTTTTGTTACAAATACGCTTGCACCAATAGCTCCTACTCCGGCAGATATTTTTGTATTTTGTTGTTTTGAAGTATCACTATCATAGCCTTTTAATGTATTAGAAGCTTTTACATTAGTATTTCCTGTTGTTTTTACTTTTGCATTTATATTTGAAACAGTACCCGCATTTTCATCGCCTGTTACAGGAGAATATGCTGCTTTCATATCATTCGCCGTTGTTGTTGAATAATTTGATGCTGACTTATTAAAATTCCCTGTTACATTACTTACAGCATTTGCCAAGTGCATATTATTACCATTTTCGACGTCATTAACATTGAGTTTTCCGCCGATATTGTTGATATTAACCAAAGCACTTGCAGTAACTGCACCTGCTCCGATATTTAATTCATTTACATCAAGTCCTATTACTGAATTTGAATCTATATCGAGCGAAGTTGCGGTCAATAATCCATTGTTACCTAAAACTTGTGCTTGAACAGTATCGTTTATTATATTGACATTTACAATAGCACCAACAGCAGCATAAATGGCTGCATTAACCATAATGTTATTATTATTTAAGTTTGTTATACTTTCAGCATTAACAGTAACTTTACCGGTTGATGTGATATTTTTATCTTTCATATCAATATATGCATTAACTTTTGATTCGTAATTATTAACCATTGTTGCAACACCTACTGCTGCTGCCAATGATGCACCTATTGGTATAATTTGTGTATCTATATTCTGTGAACTCTTAGCTTTTACATTAATATTTTGAACATCTGTTAAAGCTGTATTATTAATGTATGCCATAATGTTATCCGTGAGAACATTTACTGTTACTGACACAGGAACAGCTGCTGCACCTGAAGCACTTACAACTATTGCATTGTTATCAAAAATTGATTTTTTACCAGCTAAAATAGTTACTTTTCCATTATTTAAGCTTGAATTATCAACATAAGCTTTTACAGTTTCATTTACAACATTAACTATTGCATTTGCATTAACAGATGCAGCTCCTGATAAACCAACTCCAACAAACAGTGCTTTTTCAGAGAATGTTGCATTGGTATTATCAAAATTGTTCATCAAAGATTTATTTGCAGTAACGGAAGTTTCGCCTGTAACAGAAAGAGTTGAATCTTTTATATAAGAATTTGCGGTATTTTTAACAATATTAGTTAAAGAATAACCTCCGACTGCAGCTACACCTGAACCTGCTACATCAACTGAAACAGAATTTATATCAGCAGTACTTGCAGTATCTATATAAACATTTGAAAGTGTTTTACCTTCACTTGTTATTACATTATCTAAATATGATTCTGCGATATTTGATAATTTATTTAAAGTTACAACAGCACCAACACTTGCTGTACCTGAAGCTGTTGCCGCAACATCTACTGATTTAACGTTAGTTCCATTAGATGCACTAAGAGCCAATGATGTGTTATTAACTGTTGAATTTTCAACTTTTGCCTCAGCTTTTGATTTTAGAACATTTACATCAACAGCTCCTCCAACTGCAGCTACACCTGAAGCAGCACCTAACGCACTTACTGTTTGTAAATTTTCAATATTACTTGCTCCAACATTTGTATTTGTAGCTATATTAACAACAGAATCGTTTGTTATATTTGCCAAAACATTACTTTTTAATACATTTACTTCGGCATTAATTCCGACAGAAGCCGTACCTGAACCTGCTATTGCCCCTAATATTTGATTTAATTGTGTTTCATTTTTTGCTATAACATCAATATTTTTACCTGTTACATTAGTTTTATTTAAAGATGAGGTTACATTGTTATTTATAACTTTTACAAGAACTGTACCTTCTATACCAGCTACACTTGCTCCTGAAAGATTATATGCCATATCCCAATCAGAGAATGTATTTTCAAGAGATGATGAGTTTAATGTATTCTTTAGAGAATTTAAATCTTCTTTTGATACAGGTGCATTTTTTGTATGTGCACCGTATGAATTAATCGCAGATGCAGTAATTTGAACATTATCTGCATTTAAAGTATTTGCACTTTCATTATTGCCGGATGAAGCAGTTACGGTTTTATTCATAACATCAATATAAACAAGTCCGCTAACGGATGCTGTACCTGTTGAAAGTGCTGCTACTCCGCCTCTTGTATACAATAAAGATTCATTTACAGCACTAATTATTGCATTTGTTGCACTATCAAGATTTCCTTTAAATAATGATTCTGTTTTCCCCTTATTTACATTTACAACAATATCTGCAGCTACTCCTGCAGCACCTAATGTCGCTCCGACTGACGCAGGAATTATATTATAAGTTTCTGATGATGTTGCCGAATTTTTAAATACACCAGCTTTTTTAATTGTTGTTGCATTATCTATATTTGCTTTTGTTGTTGTATTTGTTATATTTGTAACAATATTAGCACCTGTTGCAAAATTTGATAAATTTGCCGCAACTGCTACTGTTATTTCATTTGAGTTAATTTTATAATCTGAAGTATTTGTCAAATTTCCGTTTGTTGTTAATGTTGAACCTATTATATCAGCATTAGTTGAACTATTTAAAATATTAACCATTCCGTTAACATTTATTGTTGCACTACCGCTTAATCCTAAATTTGCGGCAATTTCTCTTAAAATTTCATCATTCATAGCATGAGAAGTTATTGATGAAGAATTTTTAACGGTTGAATTTTTAATATCTGATAAAACATTATTTCCTAGAACTTCAACATCACTACCTATTCCAACACCAAATCCGCGTGATGATGTTGAAAATTCCAATGCCCCATTCACATCAACAAGATGAAGTTTATTTCCTGCAAGAATATTTATATTTTCTGCTTTATTAATTATTGTTCCGTCTAAAACAGAAGATACGGTATTTTTAATAATATCTGTACCGATGCCACCTTCAAATGTGTAAGCACTTCCTGTTCCTAATACAACAGAACCTCCCATGGCAAATTGTACAATATCATCAGAATCAATTTGTTTTCCGTTTTTATCAACATTTGAATTGATATTTATATCTTTGCCGTTTGAAATTGAACTGTTTTTTACTTCGGATTTAGTAGTTTTTCTTAAGGTATTTACATTTCCTGCAAGTCCTGCTCCGATTTTTGAAGAATCACTTCTTGAAGCATCAAGTCCTCCTGCAGCATTTTGAATATTTGATGTATTGGTACTTATTACATTAATATCTATTATATTGGCATTTTTATTATTTCCGATTTCCGCATTATCAATTAAAGAAGATACTTCATTCGATGCCATATTCAAATTAAATGAACCACCAATTGCAACTTTATCATTGCTTCCGCCTGCAAAACCGACTGCAATATCAAGGTTTTTATTTGTATTTGTTGCATTAACATTTAAATTGTTATCATTGTCGTTTGTAAAACTTATTACTGTCTTATTTATTTCATTTCCGGTTATATAAGCCTTTGTATAGCCATAGTTGTCTGTTACATTAACTGCTGCACCTGAACCAAGTTTATTATCTTCTCCATATACTATGCCACCGGCTATTGAATAAATATTTTGGTCATTATTAGCATCAACATTCAATATTTTTTCAACAGTAACTGTGGAATTTGTTATTCCTGCCTCTGTTTTTGTATTTGCTCTGTTTACATTCGCCGCACCAATAAGTGCAAGTTTTAAGTTACTTAATGATGTAGTTGAATTTGCTGATTTAGTATTTGTATCTGTTAAAGTTTCTTTATCGTTCAATTTTGATACTGTTGATTTTGCATCTTGACCATCAGCTTTAGAATCCGTATCTGAATTTGCAGTTTTAACATCTTCATTTTTTAATGTATCTTTAACTTCTTTAGTAGAATCTGTCGTTGACGCAGCTTCATCATCTGCCGCCTTATCCGCTTTATTAACAGAATCTTGAGTTTTTTCTTTCCAGTTTCCGTAATTTCCTATATCTTGTGTTTTATCACTATCAGCCAAAGGTGCTGATTCTTCATCAGTATAGGATGTACCTTTTCCTGCTTTTGTTCCGCCTTTAAATGCACCTGCAATTGAAACGAGATAACTTGTTTCATCTGTATCTGCAATAATTTTAGATTCATTACTTACGTTTATTGTTGAATCAGCAATCAAGGCTTTAATGGTTCTATCTATACTGTTATAATTTACAACCGCACCAAGAGCAATATTTTCATCATTTTTTTGCCTTGAAATAGCACCTAAAAAAGTTGCATTTAAAAGTGTATCTGTTAAATCAGTTGTACTTTCTGCAAAGCTATTAGTGTATTTATATATAGAGGCTTTACCTGCATTTAAGTAAATATTATTAGACTTCAACAAATCTGAACCTGAAATTATTGATGAAGTTTCACCGCCAAAGTTTTGGACTGTAACAGCACCTGTAACACCATATCCGATAGCATTATTTCCCATTTCTGCTATTGTGATATACTTTTGGTCTGTTGCAGAATCTAATTTAATATTATTTGTTACTGTATTGGTTGTTGTAGAATTTATATAGCTTTTTGCAGTGTTATCAAATGTATTTACAATAACACTGCCTCCTGTTGCAGAATTAAATTCTCTGACTAAATTTGCTGCATTCAAATAAACATTTTTTGCATCTTTTACCGTTGAATTTGTAATTGATGCATCAGTATTATTTGTAACCGTATTTACAATAACGGAACCTGCAACGCCTGATGATGTTCCTGATATATTAATATAATTATTTGAGTTACTTTCTATTGATTTATTTATTGATGTAATAACAGGAGTTGACGATTTTTGAGTAATAGAAGTCCAAATACTTTTTGCCGTATCTTTTGCTGTATCCCATGATATTATATCAAACTTATCTTTTTTTCTTTGCATATCAATTTCTACGTCGTTACTTAATCCGTCAATATGCATACTTATTTTCATATCAGAATCAGTTGTATCAGGAAGTTCTGTTGATGCAAAAACATTTATATCATCTGTTGCTTTCACATTTAAAGAATCAATATTTGCAGTTGTATTATTAGTTTGATTATTTACAATCAAACCTGCATTAGCACTAAATGAACTCGTTTGGTTGGTATTTGAAGTTACAGAATTTTTAGTTAAATCAACGTTTTGAGCTTTAACATTTACATTCTTTGCAGATGTAATATCAGCTCCGCCTATTATTTTTGCATTGTTTGTATTTGTACTGTTATTAACTAAAACTGTACCGCCGAGATTTGCCCAGCTTGCACTCCCTTTTGCTGCTGATTTTGAGTTAGCTTCTAATTTTTCATTATTTTGAGCTTTTGCACTTGTTGCAACTTCTTTTGCTTTAGTTTCATCAACTTTATCACTTTTATCTGTTATACCATTGGCAAGAGCTTTAACCTTATCAAGGAGCGTTAAAGTTTCTGATTTTTTGGTATTATCAGTAACCGATTCAATTTTATTAACTATCGTATCATTTGCAATATTAACACTATTTGAATAAACTTCAACAGAATCGGATTTAGTTTTTATTTTGCCACCATTTATTACAGCTTCTGTTGTATTGGTTTGTTTTTTTATAATAGCACTAGCTACAATACCTGTTGATTCATTTTCTCCCTCCGCAGCTGTATTGGTTAAATCTAATTTTGTTGTATCAAGACTGGTTGCAGATGCTTTTAGTGCAGATGAATCAATGATTGCATTTTTTAAATTTACCTTTGATGATGTTGTTGTATCATTGCTTAAAAAGGATATTGAAAAATGTCCCAAAGTATCATTAGTCAGAATTGTATTATTTTTAATCTCAATATCTGCATTATTTATTGCATTCGCATACAAATTAATTGCCCCGACTGCATTGACAACAGAATCTTCAATCAAAGTCTGAGCATCGGCTGTTGTTCCAAAATAATATAATAGACCCGTATCTCCACCTTTTTTACCATCTTCATCAGCATAAGATGATTTCATTTTAAGGTTTGATTTTGCATAAGATATGATGTCAGCTTTTGCACCCGATAATATATTTGAATTTTTTACATCAACCTTTGCTGCAGCTTTAACATCCAACGGTACAGTTGCACCGTCTTTAAAATAATCTTCAATATAACCTGATATACTTTTTGGAGCTGCATCTTCAAGTGCGGTTTGTAAAATATGTGTTATATATGAATAGTTATCCGCAATAGTTGTTTCAACTTCATTTTGTGCTGTTGATTTTATTGATACTTCACTTGCTCCAATATTAGCGTTGTTTAATGTAACAGATGATGTTACATTTTCTATGTCTGAACTTAATGCAGTTGAAGATTTTACATTACTTGCAATAAGATTTAATTTACCGTTTTGTAAATTTAAAGAATTTGCATCACTTATATTGTTTTGAACCAGTGTATCAAAAAGAGCTTTTGCCTTTGCAAGGCTTGCTTCAGTATTATCATAAACCGTTGTATTATTTTGTAGCCCAGAAATAATACCTGATTTATTGTTTTCTGTTCCAGCAACAGTGATATTGTTTCCGTAAATATCAACATCTCCGCGTGAAATAATTTTTCCGTTTACAGTTACATTATTTCCAAGATTATTTATTAGCCCTTTCCAATTATCATTCTCTTTACTGTATTCGTAATTAACAAGAGAACCGCTTCCGTTTATAGCATCTTGATAACCTTCAATAAAAGAGTTATACTTTTGTGTAGTTGGAGCAATTAAAGTCAAAGCTCCTACATTTAAAACTCCTGATGCACCGATTACAATACCGTTTGGTGAAACAAAAATTGCATGTCCTTTTGAGAATGCACCATTATCGTTGATTGTATTTAAAATACCGTTTATTAAAACTTGACTGTTTACAAGATTTACAAATTTGTTGTAGTTGCTTTTGTATATTAAGTTTGCTATATCACCTTCTGACAATTTAAAGTTTGAATATTGTCTGAAACCGGTTGTGCCTGATATTTGTTGAGGATTAATGTTATAAACATTGCTTTGAGGAGCTACACCGCTAATATCACTCGCTAAAGCTGTTGATATAAAACTATATTGTAGTGTAAAGCATATTAAACATATACTTGAAACTAATTTTTTTATCATATTTACTACTTCCTAATTTATCTTTAATAACAATAGGGGGTTATACCTACTTTTATTCACATTTTACAGCATTTTTAATGATTATTTTTTATTTAAAACAAAATATTTACAAAAGTCATATTTCTTCATATTTTCTACTCTCATGTTCTATTCATATTTAATTGGTAAATTTTCTTTTTTCTTGCCTTTATTTGCATTTACAATTCTTTAAATTTCTTAAAAAATTCCGCTTTATTGTGGTTTTATGTTACAGTTTTTTATAAAAAGTTGGGGAAAGATGAAAAAGAAATTTATTATAGGAATTTTATTAATCTTTATATGTGTACAACATGCTGTCTTTGCAGAAACAATTCCGCAAGCTATACAGGAAGCAGGCTCTATAAATTCTCAAAATGCAGATAAATTGAAAAATTTTGAGAAAGAAATGCAATTTAGCAAAGATTTTGAACAGTTTGAAAAAAATAAAAATATAGAACAAAAAGATAAAGAACTTCAAAAGCAAAAACCTAAAAAGAATGTACAAAAAGCAAAACTTGAAGAATACGCTACAAAAGGAGTTTATATTGAAAATATTGAAGTTTCGTCAAGTGAAATATTGACGGAAAACGAAATTAAAAATATTATCAATAACTACATAGGCAATAATCTTAAAATAGAAGATATACGTAACATAGTAAAGGATATTAATAAATTATATCTTGAAAAAGGTTATGTAACGGCAAGAGCATATCTTCCTGAACAAACAATTGAAAATGGAAAAATAAAAATATATCTTGCAGAAGGAAAAGTTGGAGATTTAAATGTAAATAACCCTGCAAAATGGCATTGGACAAAAGATAAATATATAAAAGACAGAATAAATGTAAAATCCGGAACAATTTTTAATATAGCCGAATTAGAACGAAATATTTTACTTTTCAATAGATATAATGAGGGTGTAACTTTATCGGCAAACTTAAATAAGGGTACAAAGGATTTAACAACAGATATAAATCTTATCTCAAAAGAAACAAGTCCGTTTCATCTTCATTTTATAACTGATAATCAAGGTAGGGAAACAATTGGTGTAAACAGATTTGGAATTATGTTTCAAGATGACAGCTTAACAGGTCACAGAGATAAACTTACATTCGGAACTTATTTAAGTAAATCTTCTGTTACACCGTTTTTTGATTACAATTTACCGATAAATAAAAAAGATGGCAGAGTCGGTTTTATGTATTCATATAGTAAATCGGATATAAAAAGCGGACCTTTTAATATTTTTAATATAGGCAGCCGTTCTCATAATTTTTCATTGTATTATAGCCAGCCGATTATAAGAAAAACATATATGGAATTAACAAGTGTGTCATCGCTATCTTATAAACATGCTATAACATCTATTGAAGATATAGATTTGAATACAGATAAAATACCTGCGGTGCAAACAGGATTAAATTTCAGATATGATACCAAAAGAGGTATTTGGTATGCAAATCAGAATATTTATTATGCATTTCCTGAATTTAAAACTAATGACAGTTATCTAAAACTTGAGGGTGGAATAGTAAGAATGCACGATTTTGGACACGGTATAATCGGACAATTAAGAACAAGTTACCAAGTTATACCGTATAAACACGTTGTTCCTTACGTTGATCAGATTGTAGCAGGAGGTATGAATACCGTAAGAGGTTATTCAGAAGGGTTGTTAATAGGGAAAAGTGGTTATATCGCAAGTGGAGAGTTAATATTTCCGATATTACCTTCAACAATCAAAATAAAAGATAAATCCACAATTAAACAAAATACCGAAATTGATATAAATAGTATAAATAATACAAAACCCGTTACTTTTAATAAAGAAAAAGAAATACCTTTTTTAGGTAAATATGTAAAAGGAGCTGTCTTTATAGATCATGCAGGAATTTTCCCTTACAAAGGTACCGGTGTTGGAACAGAAAGTATTGATACAAGTGATTTTCTGTTAAGTACCGGTCTAGGATTAAGATTTCAGTTTCCGGGAGATGTTTCGGCAAGATTTTATTGGGGTATCCCGCTTATGATTAATAGAAATGCTCAATATAACAGAAATGGCAGATTCCATTTTGAGATAACTATTTCTCCAAGTATTGATAAAATATTGGCTTTACGTAAACCAAAAGAAAAATTGTAGGATTTTAAATTAAAGCTTTAATTATTTAAAAACAGCAAGAGAATGTGCAGAGAAATATGGTCTTTCGCAAAGGCGAGTACAGATTTATTGTGATGAAGGTAGAATAGAAAGAACTTTTAAATACGGACAATATTGGCTAATCCCAAAGGATGCACAAAAACCACTTGAAAAGCAACGAAATAGATAGTCGAATTGATTTTATGTTAATATTATCTTATGAAAACATTATATGATTGGTGTATTGAGAATAATAGAGAAGATTTGCTAAAAGAATGGCATCCAACTAAAAATGGCACAAATACACCATATAACATTGGATATGGAAGCAATAAAAAAGTATGGTGGCAATGCAACAAAGGGCATGAGTGGCAAACTCAAATATGGTCAAGAGCCAAACGGCGGTCAGGTTGTCCAAAATGTAGTGAATATCGCAAAGTATCTTTTCCAGAAAAAGCAATTTTTTATTATATAAAACAAGTATTTCCAAAAGCATACGAAAACTATAAATTGCCCCATACAAATAATTTAGAGTTAGATATCTTTATAGAAGATATTAATTTGGGTATTGAATATGATGGTTGCTTTTATCATAAAAATTATAAACGGGACATAAAAAAATACAGTATTTGTAAAGAATATAGCCTATCATTAATAAGAGTTAGAGAAAAAAATTGTCCAATTGTGGATGATATAGCAACAGTATGTTATTATTTGAAAGATTTTGGACATAGAGATTTAAACAATGCTATAAGATTTATTTTTAAATTCATTAATGACAATTATAAAACAATTAATATTCCTGTAATTGATGTCGAAAAAGACAATTTAAATATATTTAATTTAATAGAAATACAAGAAAAAGAGAATTCTTTAATAAATAAAAAACCTGAACTAGCAAAAGAATGGCATCCTACTAAAAATAATAAGCTTACACCAAGCAATACTAATGCAAATAGCAAAGTAAAGGTTTGGTGGATTTGTGAAAGAGGGCATGAATATAAAGCTCCAGTGAATGCAAGGTATGCATATAACACAGGCTGTCCTATCTGTGCAAACAAACAAGTGAAACAAGGATATAATGACTTGGCAACAACACATCCGGAAATAGCAAAGGAATGGCATCCAACTAAAAATGGTGATTTAAAACCAACAGAAGTTATAGCAGGTTCAGATAAAAAAGTTTGGTGGCAATGTGAAAAAGGTCATGAATGGCAAGCTGGGATAGAGACGAGAACCTTAATGAATGCTGGTTGCCCATATTGCACAAATAGAAAAGTATGGACCGGTTATAATGATGTTGCAACCGTTCGTCCTGATTTAGTTGAGGAGTGGCATCCCACCAAAAATGGTAATTTAAAACCAAGTGATATTTCAATTTTTTCCAACAACAGGGTTTGGTGGAAATGTAAAAAATGCGGACATGAATGGAAAACAGCAATAACGTACAGAAAAGATGGAACTGGTTGTCCAAGATGTGCAAATCTTGCAATTACATCTGGATACAATGACTTGGCAACGACACATCCGGAAATAGCAAAGGAATGGCATCCAACTAAAAATGGTGATTTAAAACCAACAGAAGTTGTTATCGGTAGTAGTAAGAAAGTTTGGTGGATGTGTGAAAAAGGACATGAATGGCAGACCAATATCAAAGATAGGACAAAAGGTGGGTGTCCATATTGCAGTAACAAAAAGGTGTTAAAAGGATATAATGATATGGCTACTACACATCCTCAAATCGCAAAAGAATGGAATTACAAGCTAAACGGAGATTTAAAGCCTACTGATATTTCAATAGGAAGTAATAAAAAAGTATGGTGGAAATGCAAAAAATGTGGACACGAATGGCAAGCACCTTGCTATTACCGAAAAGAGGGTAGTGGCTGTCCGGCATGTAGAAAGAAGAAGAAAAGATAATATGCAAATAGATAAAGAAAAACAATTTAAAAAATGCAGAAAATGCGGTTATTTATCTGCTTTAATAACAAAACCAAATGGTGCAGAAAAATTTGTTGAGTTTGATCGAAAAAAAATGCAAGATTACAATTACTATTGTAAACGCAATAATAATTACAGTATTTGTGATGATTTTTGGCATTATAAAAAGTGTCCAAAAGGTTTGACAGTTGAAGAACTTATTGCAATACAAAATAAAAACAAATTAAAAAAACATAGATTTTGGAATGGTTTTATAAAATTTCTTGCGTGGCTGTTAAAGTAGAACCAAACTTCCCAATGCAGAAAATAAATATAAGTATTATGTACTTAAAAACTAATTAAGTCTATTTAATGTATTTATTAATTGTTCATCTAAGTAATTTTGTACATCTCCAAAGGAATGAAAATTATTCTCAACAATAATATCAAGAGAATTAATTAAAGAAATTCTTATGATACTTTCGATTTTTTTTACAAAATAGTATAAAATAAAAAATTCATCATTTATATCGGAGCCTTGTAAATTGTCTAAATATTTCTTGATTTTACTATAATAATCACTTTTAATATCGCCAGAATGAACAATAATACTTCTTGTTTTATAAAACATATTCATAATTTCTAAAACATTGTTTTTGATTAGACTGCTTGTTCTATACTTTAAACGGTAACTTAATTCATCATGTTCATTCAACAGAGTACTTTCAAATATAATTGCCAATTTCAAAATTTTATCTTTATAATCATTAGAACTATAATATTGAGATAAATAATTGCTAGCAATACCAAAAATAGAATAATCAATTTTATATATTTTATCATTTATAGATTTTATTGATTCAAATATTTCTAATGTACATTCATAAAGTTCAATTGGGAGTTTATTTTCATTATAATTTCCAAAGTTAATAGGGTTTTGCGGTGTAGATGATAAAATAGTAGATGCAGATTGTGAATCTTCCGAAAACATGTAAAAGTTACCTATTATACAATCTCCTTTTTGTGCTATTCGCATAATAAATAATAATTTATCTATTTTTCTTGCTTCTGCTATTCTTACATTTTTTATTTCTTCATTATTTAATGTTTTGTCAAATATAATTTCTTTAAAAATACAATACTTTGGAATATTGCGATATTGAGATAAAGGATCTGTCGGTCTAATATCAAAGTCTAATAACTTGAATATTTGATTATTTTCACCATTTGGTATGAAACTTTTATCTTTTGTTTTTAATGTGTTTTTTGAGATAAAACAATAATCATCTATTAAAACTTTGCCTAAAAGTTCTTTTTCAATAGAAATATTGTAAATTGGAATTATTATATATGCTTTAGTATTTTTTGAATTATTACCCATTCAAACACCCATATACTGATTATTATAATGCTATCATAAAATAAAAATAACTTTTTTTAACAATTCCCAATAGTAACCGTAGGAAACTTTTTGTATGCCTCGACAACATTTTTTCAAATATTAGAAATGTCTCCAAAATCTATTTCTAAATTGTATTAAATATTTTCCCAAGATGCTTGATGCATTAAATATAGCATACACTTTTTCAACGGGACGTTTATAGGGATTATTTAGTGTGTTTTGGGCATCGGATATATCATGAGTATCTTTTAAGATAGATCGTAATTGTTCATTTTGTTGTTGTTTCCTTTGTTGTGCTAACTCAATTTGTCTTATTTGTTCGTCATATTCTGACATAGTTTGCTCCTTTCTTCTACTGTATATTTTATTACATTGCGTGTGTAGTTGTATTGCAAAATTCTTGCAATTTTCTTATTATAACATATTACAAAAAACCTGTAAACCCTTGTGCTACTTGACAAATAATTATTTGTCAAGTCTGATTGTGTTGTTGTGTAAAGATTTTAATGCTTTCTTTCTTTTTTCAAGCTAATGTTGTGTGCAAAGGAGGTAATTATGGAAGAAGTCGGATACAACATTACAGATAAAGAATTTAAGCAGATTAGCAAGTGGCGGAGAATGTTTATAATATAGCGGTTATTGTTGATTACTGCTTGGTTGTCGGCGTTAAACGGGCACGCTCACGCTTCAGCCCTCTGCCGACAATCCGCTTCGTAGCAAATCAACCTGAAATAGAAGAATGTTACAACCTCGCACCTGTTATTAAAAATTTAAGACAAAACGCAGATTTATTAAATGCATTTTTTATTGATAATGAAAAATAATATATTTTAACATTACCGAAAAAAACATACCTTACCAAAAAAAGCGTTCTATACAAAAAAATTGCTTTAAAAATTTTCTTACTATTATTGGAAAGTAGCCGACCGGTGTGAGTAAATAATGAGTAAATATGAGCAAATCGGTTTTTGGTGTAAAGTTGCACTTCCGACCGCCAAAACCCCTACGACAAGCGAGTTTTAGGAAATAAAATAGTCAAACTGACAAAACCGTACTACTCGTCTAACTACATCAATGTAAATAGACAGATAGTATGGTTTCGTTAGACAGATAGTTTGCACTTTTTGGTAAAGTTAATTTTTAATTTTAGCGTTTAATTCAAATTATTTTTTATTAATAAATCATAGTTGGGGATATAATTTGTCAAAATAAATTGAAAATGTCGGACAAAATATTTTGAAAATTTCAATTTTGCGAAAATTAAGGGGAAGTTTTTCAATTCTTTCTGTCAGACATTTTAAATTGAAATGATAAAAACTACAAAACTCTCTGATTATCATATTTTCATATACTATTATAGTTTCAGATATTACGGAAGTTTTGAAATGGAGAAAATAATTATCCGTTTTATTAATGGAATGGAGATATAGTTTGATTGAGAGTAATAGATTAGCTGGCTGACTAGGATCAATGATCTGAGTCGGCTTCTTAATATTTTGAGAAAAATAAAGTTTAAATTGACGTAATTTTGCATACATGTTATTATAAAAACAAATAAATATTTTGTTTTTATATTTATAAAGTAAGGAGGGAGTTTAGGTTATGGCAAAATTTACAGAGTTAGAAAAAGAAAGAATTTGAGAAGAATTGATTGAAGTAGCCTATCGTTTTTTTATAGATAAAGGATTTAAAAGTACTTCTATTGAAGATATTACTTCATCAGTTGGAATTGCAAAGAGTTCTTTTTATATATTTTGCGAATCAAAAGAAATGCTATATATGGAATTGTTAGCACGTGAGGGAGAACAAATTGAGAAACAGGTTTGGCCAGAGGTTATGGCAGCTAAGGATATATATACAGCTATAAAGACATATTTAAATAAAATGTCAATGGAATTGGAATCAAAAATATTAACCCAAAGGCTGATTTATGACCTGGAAGAATACAATATCGTATCAAGAAAACTAAATCCACAATACATCGGTTCTGAAAGTCTGAGAAGTATTGTTCCACTAATGGAATTTATTAAGACACGACAAGACTCTAAGGAGATTATTGATGAAGATCCAAACGTTATAGCTGGAGTTTTAAGGGCTGCTTTACTAATAGGTTCTCAAAAGAGAGATTTACAGCAATATAACTATGTAAGGGTTAGAGATTTATTATTTGAAGCTGCTGCTAACCAAATTATTCGGACTTAATTGAATATAGGTAAAGATATTATCGACAGAAAGCAGAAAAGTGGTGATAAGTTATGACAGAAAAAATAATTCGTTTTAATGATGTTCATATCTGTACTGAAAGTTTTGGAGAAATTAATAATCCAACGATCTTGTTAATTATGGGAGCTACTGCATCAATGATTTATTGGGAAGAAGAGTTTTGTAAGAGACTAAGTAACCAAGGATTTCACATTATACGATATGACAATAGAGATGTAGGCAAGTCAATTACTTACGAATATGGCCATCCAGAGTATACCTTTGAGGATTTGGCTGATGATGCAATCCAAGTTCTAGATGCCTATAAGGTTGATAAGGCCCACATAGTTGGTATGTCTATGGGTGGAATAATTACGCAGATAATAGCACTTAAACATCCAAGCAGGGTTCTTACTATATCATTAATTATGACATCAAATTTCGATTCTAGTCTTCCCAAAAAGGATAATAAAGTAACTAAGGCCTTAAGTGAGCTAAAAATCAGAAACTGGCAAGACAAAGATGAAGTGGTAGAGTGTTTTATCAAAAAAAGCAAAGTTCTTATAGGATCAAAACATATATTTGATGAAGAGAAGATTAGGAGACTGAATGAAGAAGAATTTGATAGAGCTATTAATTTGCAGAGTATGGAGAATCATGGATTTATTAAAGGCTGGGGTTCGTATTTGTCTAGAACCAATGAAATCAATGCTCCTACATTGGTAATTCATGGAACAGAAGACACTATTATTCCCTACGAGCATGGAATTCATCTTTCCGAAGTGATACCAAATGCAGTATTGGTTACCTTAGAGGGTACAGGGCATGAGCTTCACCATAATGATTGGGATGAAATTATTAATGCTATATCAAAGCATGCAACAAATTTATGAATAAAAATTTTTAGACAGGAGTGATTTGAATGAGTAAAGATATGAAACAAGTTATAGAAATAGCTAAAAAACATAATCTTATTCTAAAGGAAGAAACAATGCAGTTTAATGAATCCGGACTTGATTTTCAAGTTGTATTTGCTCTAGATGAAAGTGGAGTAGATTGGGTTCTTAGATTGCCTAGGCGTGAAGATGTTATGCCTAGAACAAGGGTAGAAAAACAAGCATTAGATTTGGTTAATCAGTATGTTAAATATTTTCAGGCACCAAACTGGATTATTTACACAGATGAGCTAATAGCATACAAGAAGTTAGATGGTGTGCCAGCAGGAACCATTGATCATAATATCGGAAATTATGTTTGGGAGATAGATATTAACAACGTTCCACCATCATTTCACATGTCTCTTGGAAGAGTGTTAGCAGAGCTTCATAGCATACCTAGTGATAAAGCTACAGAATTTGGACTAATAGTGCAAACACCTGAAGAAGCGAGAAAATCAATGAAGCAGCGTATGAATGATGTAAAAACAAAATTCGGTGTAGGTGAGAAATTATGGAATAGATGGCAGTCATGGGTTAATGATGATGAAATGTGGCCAAAGAAAACTGGACTGATTCATGGAGATGTTCATGCCGGACATACCATGATTGATAAAGAAGCTAACGTGACTGGATTGATCGACTGGACTGAAGCTAAGGTAACAGATATTTCAAATGACTTTGTTTTCAACTACAAGGCTTTTGGAGAAGAAGGATTAGAAGCTCTGATAATTGCTTATAAAGAAGCTGGGGGTTATTACTGGCCTAAAATGAAAGAGCATATTATTGAACTGGTCGCTGCATATCCGGTTTCAATTGCTGAGTTTGCAATAGTATCTGGTGTTGAGGAATATGTTCAAATGGCGAAGAAGGCATTGGAAATAGACAATGTTTAAGCTGTATACTATTTGGCGAAAGGAATCCCCGGGGTAAAAAACGCATAAATTACCCCATTGACAACTAGACTTGTTAAATTGTATAAGACCTATGTGTAGACGCATATTGAAAATGTAGCAGTGATTTCTGTATAAAAGAGGTTTTTATGAGAATTTTGCCAATAAATAATAGTTATAGCAAGCCACAATTTAAAGGAAAAATTAATGAATGCGATTTTCTTAAAAAAGCATTAACTCATTTTAATGAAGCTGATATAATTTGTCAAAATAAATTGAAAATGTCGGACAAAATATTTTGAAAATTTCAATTTTGCGAAAATTAAGGGGAAGTTTTTCAATTCTTTCTGTTATAAAGAGACTATAATTTGTCAAAATAAATTGAAAATGTCGGACAAAATTATATTTTTTACACTTGATTTTAGAAAATCGTTTTAAATTACCTGAAACGAGGAGGAAGTTATATTCCCCATAAAATGGCGTTTAAGTCCGATTTAAACGGAATGTAAATACTTCCCTTTAAAATTTTAAAAAGCTTTTGAGGGAATTTATTTTCAACCTGAAGTAATTTATTGTCATACCCCTCAAAGGTAAATATATTTTAAAATTCAGGGGTTCTGATGATGAAATGCGTGGCAAGAAACGGATTAAAATTGGATGCAAATTGGACAAAACGGACTTTGAACTCTCAATCTGGGGGAAGCGCCTCATTCGTTTGACGTTCGGGGCGATGACGCCTCTTTTTAATTACCTGAATTACTTATTAATGTCCATTGCTCTTTATAGGGGAGGTCATAAATCCCTGTTTATTTGGAACTTCTTTATTAGTAAATCCAACCTTTATTTTATTACGACCAAACCTCTCTTCAATTCTATCGATAGCCTTACCAAGCCGTTCGCTTTTTTCTTTTT
>Ga0256405_10002889_pt1 | contig 37329 bp, 33 predicted proteins | sample RumenRJG_02DNA_FD_189096 | JGI IMG/M metagenome (GOLD analysis project Ga0256405, IMG submission 189096) | Bovine rumen microbial communities from Lethbridge, Alberta, Canada - RJG_02 | ecosystem: Host-associated > Mammals > Digestive system > Stomach > Rumen | place: Canada: Alberta...
TTTTGGGGATTCTTTTCTCTGAAAGATGACATTTTCTCATCCAGAGCTTTTGTAATTGTTTCTTTTTTGATGTGATTCATCTGACAGAATGTGTCTATATTCATGTTTGACGCAGCGAACCGATCAAGCCAGACTTCTCTACTGCCTTTTGTTTCGAATAAATTCAAAATGGCCTCCTTCTTGGAGACCATTTTAATATATGATTTTACTGATTTTTAGGTGGTGGTAATTAGACGCTTACTGTTATTCAACATCTTATCAAATGTAAACACACTATATATAGTTATTTTCTGTTTCAATATTTCTAAACCTTACCTCTTAGATAAATTAAAAAAAGAACTGGTCTATGAGACCAGTTCAAATCTTTTTAAATTACAAGAAGACATGTTTTGGGTTCTTTATTAGTAATACCGAATACATCGACCACGAATCTAATTATTCTGTATAACTATGAAAGAAAGTTCTCTTCTACATGGAAATGTTTAAACTAGAATAATTTTTTACATTCAACCTTGGGCTTGTTACCATGACTTTATTTTCAGCCATTTCATTTAACTCCTAATCCCTTGATAATATGTCGTAAATCTCCCATGTTTCATAACGCAAACACCCCCGATCCCACATCGGCCCACAATAGCCTTCAAAAGTCGGTTGATTATCAAGCTCAGCCATATGAACACATAAACCTTTTGCTCGCGATTCACTCTTATCTTCTGATTTGCCAACCTTAATACCAAGTTTTTTTGCCAACTTTACAACGTGTTTAATATTAACACGTTCACAAGCTAACTTACCACCGTACACATTTGCTTTCATATAAGACTCCTTGACTCATAAAAGAGCTCTTTTTGAATGAGTCATAGGCCTAATTAAATCAAAGATTTGATAAAAGAAAGATGAATTAATAAGAATACCGTTCTAGAATCAGCACAAAGATTCAATAAGGACTAGACCGACATTCTTTATAGTTGATTAACTTCCTCATACGAAGAAGTTAACAGCATTAACTGGCTGTTGCAGTATAAGATAAAACTTTATTGGATATAGTTAATCCTGAAGACAGATAACCATATTAGGATATATGTTATAAATAATTGAGGATTTTCCCATCGCAGCTAACCCGAGACCGGAGTGCGTTTTTAGAATAAAAAAAGGGACATCGACAACTATACTATATTTCAGATAGTCAATTGACCATTAAAACATAGATAAGTCTTTTGAAGAAAAGTGAGGGTTTTATTTATTGTTTTATCTTATTTTCTCAACAATAATTCAGAAGTCATATCTTTTAAACTCAAAAAATATCAAATCGAGTCATAGACCTTCCCTAAAAATTTCAAAGACACGTAACAGATAAAAAAAGTTGTTTCTCTGTTACGGGATATATTATCCATGATTATGAAATTGTCAAGAGACTGAAATATAAAAACTAGAGAACTGGTCTCAAAGAACCAGTTCTCTTTTTATGTGAAGAATTGTTTTGTCCTTTAATAATAAAGATACAGAACGATAATGTTCTAATAACAAAATCGTTCTGTATTTATCTATGTAAAGAAAGGGCCTCTTTCACATAAAAATGTTACTAACTTATATTCACTTTTAATTTAATTACATGTCCATTACAATATGGACAGAACCATTTCTTCCTTCGAAAAGATCTTTTGCACTTTGTGCAGATATATCTTTCTATATCAGCCTTCTTGTGTTGTTTGTTAGATATTAATTGCATATTTACCTCCTTTCTAGGGATAATATATATGCCATTACCCGCCTTAACACATCTCTGAAGAATAATAATATATAGGTTTTCATACGCATTCAATCATTATTTCTTTAGAAAAACTGTTATCCTTTTTTTTGGTTTATGTAATCATAAACTGAATCATAATAATACGAGTTCTTTTCTTTTCGATGAAGACTTAAATTCTTTTTGATATATTTTTTTTGTTCAACTAAATACAATATGACAGAAAAGTATGGATTGTTTAAAATATCAGGATATACTGTACCTAATTCATTAGAATAACGTTTCCATGATCTTGCAATTACATGTACAAATCGAGCCATAATCATTGTGTAGTTACCCAGCAGATTTTTAATATTCAAATAATCAGAAGTTCCATTCTTCATACGATATTCAATCCTTAAAGGAAATTTCATCTTATCTATTTTTGAAAATGAGATTTGTTTAAGACTTTTTAATTTCAGTCTCCTATCGTATATATTCCAATGACTTTTTTTAGCTTTTCCATCATGCGAATATGTTGAATAGGAATTTGTACTGGGGAAATAATGCGTATTCTTTGGAATTACATAACCTTCCTTGAAATCCCAAAAGAAATCCAACCGCTTCAAGATTACAAAATGATCAAAGTTCAGATACATAAAATTTTTAATGTCTTTATCATCATTCAGTAACTTTGCAAAAGGATACTCGCAAATACCAAGTTTATAAAGCTTAAAAACAATATCTACAAGCTGCCTATAAATATCGTGGTTCATATCTAACGCTTCATTCTGGATATGAAGAAAACACATAGGTATTAATTCATAATTTATTCTTACCGGATTAAAATGAATGGTTATACCTTTTCCAAGAGAAACACCTCTTTTTAATCTGTCCTTTAATATTTCAAAATTAACAAACAGAATTTCCAAATTTATGGTATCGATACCTTCATTAGGACCAAAAACTTCATCAATTTCTTTCATTTCAAAACCTCATATCTATGGAATGATTTATATTGATGTGTTTAATTTAAATTATTTTTTTAATTAACCTAGTTTTAATCCAGTAAGAACATAGAAACCCCGTATTTTTACTATATTTCCTCTAGTATTATAGGTTCGAATGAAGGATGCAAAATTTTTGGTAATAATCCTCTAAAATTTGCTCTTATAACAGAAATAATCCTATATTTTTTACCAGATTTCTTGACTCTCATAGAATTTGTTATTATATTATGCTTATCGATCAGTTTGATCGTAGACAGTTCTGTGACATTATGAATATCTGGCTTGAAATTTAACTTATAAATTTTTAAATTTCTGGTAATAATCCCTTGAAAAAGATGCTTTGCATATTTTTTTAGGTAGAATTTTACCAAAATCATGTAATATAAAAAGAGTTTTTCGGAATCTATCAGATAATGGTAATTTCATAACAACTCTAGTAATGGTTCTTAATTCATATATAAATATTATTCTATACAATTTAAAATATCATAATTTAGTTTATTCAAACTCGCGACCTGAGCATTCAGGGACCTGCGTAATATAAATCCAAAACTTAAAAAGCCTCTTTTCATAATACAGTCAAAGAACAAACATATTTTCTCATTTACGGAAACAAGAAATTCTTGTTTTCTCAGGAGTTTGTATTATGAATACATCTGATTCTGTACTCTGTCACAATTCTGAATTACAATTTAAGAAAATCATACACTCAGATTGTCATTCCCTGAGTAATGTTTTCAAACAATTAAATCCAATTTTTACAGATCCACAATTTGGAACAGTAATTAATTACGAAGGATTTAGATACCAATATAAAACTTTAGGAAGAAAACGCTCTCCATCATCTGAAAAATTATCATTAAATATTACAAAAAACTCACTCTTATTACTGGATATCTTTAATATTTTGAAAATTGATATTAATTCTTTTATCGAAAATTCATTAGCAAATACTTCTACGAATTTTTCCAATGAAACTCAGAATTTAATAGATCTCGAAGTTATGCTTTCAGAATTAACAAATGCAATCTCGAAACTCAATTCAAATCAAACTGATGATTTTTTTAAAATACGACTCTTAGATAAAATTAGTTTCATTAAATTCTTTACAAAATCTTTATTGGAACTGATGGATAATAAAACTACAGATTATCAAAAATGGCGAATTAATTCTTATAAATTTTATCAAGCTACATTTACTCTTTTTCGCCAAGTATTACCAAAAGAATTCCTCGGAAAGAAAATAATAAAAGAACTTAAGGCCGAAAGCATAGATGATATTTTTATCATAATGTGTTTTTATCAATATGGGTTACTTATAATTCTTCTAGACATTCTAAAAACCATAAAATGCACTATGGAAGAAGCAGAACAATATCGGGAACAGCTTAGCAATTTCGAAGAAACAAAGAAATCAGATATAAATCTACTTAGAAAACTAAATGCCTGTATTCGATTGCGTCCTGACCAGAATGCTGAATTAAAAAATGTAAATATTCTTCCTTTAGAAGATCTTGATAAATTGATCCTTGCAACAGAAAAACTTCTAAAAAACTTTAAATACCTTCTTAAAATCTTAAACAAAGAACGGGAAATGTTTGTATCTTTTATCAGTAAAGATTCAGACAATAACTTTGTTACAGAAAAGACAAATACACATTGGGTGTCGATAAATCCGGAAAATGAAAAAGACCAACCCCAAGATGAGAAAATACTCTATTATCTTGAAAATGGTGAAAAAAATTATCCATTATATTCTTCCTTAGGAACTAAAAAAAATTTCTATTGGTTTGATAATAACAGTACTTTTAATTCTCTGTATAAGGAATTTATAAGTTTTCTTAACGCTTTCTTTATGACAATTCAAAATAATCCAAACATGAGACATAATCCCAAAATTTCTTCAGAACTTAATGTCATCGATATCCTTTCTAATGAATCATATCTGGATTTAAATATAATAATTACAGATAAAATTTTAAATGAATATGAAGACTTTGCCTGCAGAGCATGTATTCAATATAAAAAAATGGCTGAAACTCTGGAATCAGCAAGACGTAAATATTCAGATCCACGAGCTTTAACTCAAGAACAATTAAGAGGGAAAGATTTTATCTTATCCCATTGGTTAAACACAAAAAACACACCTGTTCTCTGCCTTGATATGGGTCATGGAAAAACGAGAACTGCCGCCTGTGCTCTTGGAGAATTATGCAAAAAAGTCTCTTTGGAAAGTTTTATACTTATTGTAGCACCAGGAAATATTGCAAAAGCTATCGGTGAATGGCAGCAACGATTAAATGAATATGGAATCTTGCAACTCAAAGAAATTAGAGGAACAGAACGTACTGAATTATTAAAAACCTCGGAATTAAACTTTATGGCTAACAGTGCCTATATCACTACATTTGAGAGTTTTACAAACGATCTTACAAAAGGATTATACGAAAAAAACATTCCTTCCGTGATTTTGTATGATGAAGTACATAGATTAACTAATTCAACAGAAATACAAGAAAGAGCGATTCAGATGGCACGATTCAATCAAAAAGTTAGATATAAGTTAGGTATAACGGGAACACCAGCTCAAAATTCCTACAAAGATTTTTATTCTATCTATGGATTCTTTCACAATCCTTCTCTTCTTGAAAAAATGAAAAATAACGAGATTTCTGAACAAGAACTTCAAGAAGTGGATAATATTCTCTCTGTACCAAATCAATTCTTGTTTTTTGGAGACAGAGAAAAAATAGATATAAATAAACAGCAAGTCTGTTTTGTTCCGATCAAAATTAATCCATACCATTTAAAATTATGTAAGAATCTTAAAAATGATTTTCGCAGGATTCATCAGACTTTACTTTATCCTGAACAATATGAAGAAACATTTGTCAATACAACTATTTCAAATAAACTCTTATTCGTAAAACAACTTGTAAAAGAGATCCCATTTAATGATAAAATCATCATCTTCTGCACATATAAGGAACCTTTAAAGTTTCTGGAAAACTATCTAAAAGAATTTAATCCTATAATAATTATTGGTTCGGATGCAGGTATAGAAGGTAAAAATAATAAAAGCAATCTCGAAGTTTTTAAAACTAATCCTGAGTGCAAAGTTTTACTTTGCACAACACAAAAATTAGGAACTGGTGAATCTCTTGAATGTGCAAACCATCTTGTGCTCCTTGATTTATGGTGGAATCCCGCCACGATAAATCAAGTTACGCATCGCATTCTTAGGAAATCACAAACAAAACGATGTTATGTATATCTCCCAATTTATGTTGAAGAAGAGCAAGATGAAACCTCATGGCTTGAGAGTGAGAAACATTTTTACGAAACTCTCCAGACAAAAGTTTTAGATATTAATCATTTCTTGGAAAAAATTAATAAACCTGAGGGGATAATATCTATCCCAAATCTTCTGTATGGTCGCTCAATATCATTCGTGGATTCAGAGATAAGAGATTATGCTGTCTTAAAAAATTTAAATAATCCCAAAAGAGATCCTTATGGTTTCTCTATTGAACAATTTTATTTATCAAAAAAAGGTGAAATAAAAAGAAAATAAAGAAGTTAGAGGCTGGAGAAAATTTCTCTCCAGCCTCCACTATTAAGAATCTACAGAATCATTAGTCACATTTTCTTCGGATGTTAATTCAGCATTATCAGAAAATGCTTCACCAGCTTTTTCAGCGACTTTTACTACACTGCTAATAAAACCAGGGGCATCACTTTCAGCTTCTGATTTTTCGGTCTGTTCCTCAACCTGATTCTCAATCTCATCAGGTTCATCATCAGTCATAAGTGCTGCAGCAATACAAGTTCCAGCGACACCTACTCCCAATCCAACGAGACCTCCCACCAGGAAGCCTTTCCCAAAATCATGTTTTTCCTTTTCTTCTTCCATAAAACTTTACCTCCTTTTTTATGGTCAAAAATATTTAAGCAGCATTTTCATCCTGCTTAAAATCCAACAATCCTTTTATCCTTTCTGAGCCGGACGTTACTTCCGATTCATAGACAGCAAGGATGCCCTGAAGCAGGTCTTTCAGAATCTCGTCGTTTCCAGATTCCAATGCGATTTGTGCAAGCTGAAAGAAACGGTCAAAAAGTCTATCCCTTTCCGTAAACCTACAGCTTAATAAATGTTCAAGAGATTCATGCCTGGCTTTAATCATAGAAACAGCCACATCTCTTTTCGCATTTATATCAGCTCGCAATGTTTCCTGCTTTTGACAAAAAGAAACGCAATCTGCAATTGATTTAATAACACCAGGAATAGTGGGAATTAATGAAGGAGAACTCTGCGGTATAGGTGCTAAAGAATTATTCATTCAACACCTCCCGCATCTTGATCCGATAGAGATTTGCAGAAGAATCAATCAGATTTCCTTCGCAATCCACCAGGTCTATGTCCAGAACTGCAAAAAGACTATCTGCCATAGGTAAGACAGAAACGGATGCAGAAGGCCCACAGGACATTAAGGCTTCGATCCGTGAAGAAAGAGCATTGATAATCTTTGTGCCCTCCCCCACTCGCTTACGAATTGCCTTACAGATTTTCCTGTCTGCTTCCAGCAATTCAGACTGAACATCCGCTTCGGCATTCGACAGGACTCCATCTGTAAGTTTTTCAGATCCGGTCATAAGAAAACCTACAGGTCCTCCCAATGCAATTCTGGCGATATCTTCCATAGAAAAATCCATCTCCGCATCAGGAATATGTTCGCAATTCAAACCGAAAGAACCATGAGAAAAGCTAGCAGAATATTTTGCCCTGCTAGCCTCATACAGATTAGCCAGTCTTTTAATACGCTCTGGATTAATCTCCGTTGTCTTCAGGTAATCCAAGGCATTTTTCAAAATACCGTTGAAGGTTTGAACCTTAAGTCTCGCAAACGCAGACAGATTCTCCTGAGTTTTCAGAACCTCTCGTTTCGTTTCTCCTACAGCCTCATAAAGTTTATTACGAGCCTTATCCTGATATTCCGAAGCTTCTTTCAAGTCAACAGCTCCCTTTATACCCGCTCCGACAGCAACCGCAGCCCCGACCCCTAGCGCAACCTCAGAGGCAGAAATTGCGGATCCTACAACACCAGCCAGTACTGGCAACAAGAAAAACATTCTTTGTTCCTCCCCTAAAAATATTAAAGGCCTCTATAAAGGAGCCTTTTGCTTAAATACAGAATCCGCCATGCTCCAGCGGATCGTAATCCCGGTAATCATAGTCCACAATGTAAGTATGAATTTCTCGAAGCGTTGCTCCCTTCAAAACTCTTGCGGGCTTTGATTTATATTCTTTTACTTCCTGGACTTTTGTTCTCTTATGGTTCACGATTCTTGATACAACTCTGACTGCTTCATAACCTTTAATTCCACAATCATAAGCATTCACGCAGTAAGAATTAGGATCGCTTCTGTTTTCTTTCTGTTTGAAAAATCTTTTTATAACCGAATCCGTACACTTACCCTTATGAAAAGGTATGATGTAGATGCCTGAGCAGCCGTCTCGGTTATATGCCACCGTACCATGCCAGAACTTTCGGAAATCAGATGTATCAATTTTGATGCCATATCGCGTAATATGCCCCATTATGCCACTTCCTCCATTTCAAATTGACTGCTAGGTAAATCCCCGCAATCATCACACAAGCATTCCCCATCTTTGTAAAAATAATGCTCCCAGAACCCCATACCTTCCTCTTTCGCCCGAACCTCAACTTCCAAAGAAAGTTCTTCGGTCGCCTCCCGAAGACAGGTAAGGTTTGAGTCTGCATCTTTGTTTTCCGTGAAGTATGCGTACTTTCCCTCGCACATGCAGGAATAGACGCTCCAGGCACAGTCCCCGAAAATCTTCATCGTCTTGATTCCCTCATCGTTTACGGATTCGCTGTCTATTTCCGCAGAAAAGATTCTCGCGAAATTCTTCGGTGAGTTCTCATAGTCCGTAAGGTAACGGTAGAAAGTGTCTACGCTCTCGCTCTTCCCACGAACCATCATCTCGAAATCACAGTAATTTGCCATAATGTTCTCCTTAACGAAAAAGACCGCCCTTTTTCCAAGGCGGTCCGATTGTTTCTGTTGTCCTTCACCTCTTTCAAGCCGCTGGCGGATAGTCTTCCGGCAATGCCTTTGCGACCTGCTGAAACGGATTTTCTTCTATTTTTACACGGCTGAACGGTTTCCCGTCACCCTTGACCGATGTAAAAAGTCCGGTCTTCGCATCACGCTTCACCCATTTTCCGATCCTCGGGTTATAGATCTGCGTTCTGTCCTTGAAATCCTCCGTCTTGAACGGAAGCACATTTGGCTGTTTTGCGGCCACTTTTGTTGTTCTTCTCATTTTCTTTTCCTCCTTATGAGAATTGTCCTTAATGTTTTCTATGAACTTATAGACTTTCTCCACCCAGCTCACAGCCTCTATCACCTTCCAGGCGACATGACCTTTCCCGGCCCATCCCTGGATATAGGCCTTGGTGTTTTCTAAGTCGATCTCGACTCCGTAGAGCGAACCAAGGAATGCGGATGACAGTTCCGCACAGATTTCCTCAAACCCGTATTCGAGCGTCACTCCTTCCTTTCTCTTGATTTCAGAAATGACCGAATGGCTGAGTTCGTGCAGGAACACCTGCTTGTCCGTACAGTTCATACGGATAATACGCTCATAAGGTGAGAAACTTCCTTCTGCCGAACCAAGCAGAGCTGCCTTTACTTTGATTCCAAGTTTCTCCGCCACATCAACCAACGGAAGTTCCTCAACCTTAAGCTGTCTCATCCGTGCCTGATAAGGAAGCTCCTTTCCCTCCGTGTCCTCAACCCGGAACTCGTTTATAAGGCGGAATCCGGAAAGCACCTGCTTCTCGACATTCGTTGCCTCGTCCTTTTCCGTCTTGAAAAGCGGGGCCACAATCTGAAAGGCATGGCTTCCCTTCTTCGGATAACGCCCTGCTTCCTGCCATGAATTGAAAGTCCTTGCATCACTCGTGTTATGGAAAAACGCAATCATCTGGTTGCAAAGGCTCCAGCTTCTGAGAGGGATTTTTTCATCTCCGTCAAAACGCTGTACCTTGTCCCGGACATAAGCCACGGCACCCCCGGAAATGATTTCCCTGACAAGCTCATCAAGGATTCCTTTCACGGCTATCGTTCTTGAAATGCCATTCTGCATGATGTCTCTCCTTATGCACTTACCGGAACAAACACCGCATACTGGTTCTGCTCATCTGAGGTGTTCTGCAGCATCACGAGTTTGTTACGGCCAGCCTTTGTGAAAATCTTCCAGCTTGCGCTCGGAAGATCCTTTATGTAACCGACATTCACATTGCACCCGGTGTCGAAAAGGAACGAGCTGTAGATGTTAGTGAATTTCTCATCACGCTCGGTCTTGCTCCCGATTCCTAACCCGCCAAGCTCAAGGATTCCCTTGTAATCCGCATCTCCAGGAACCACATTCCTCCAGTTCGGAAAAACTATTGGAGAAGACTTCCCGAATATCACGGAATAGTCCTTGACGACAGGCTGGTAGTTCCCTGCCGGAATACGGATTGAAAGATTCGAGACATGGAGCCTTTTCCCGTCCGTCGCAATCAAGCGGCTACCGTTCCTTGTGTTCTCTACATGCAGGTAATGCGTGAATAAAGGATCAGAATCTTTTCCCACAGCTTTGAGACAGAAAATGATGCGTTCATAATCCTTGTAGTTTTCCTGTCGTGTGATTGTATAATTGCTCTCATACATGGCATTCCTCCTCAATATGCTGCCAGTCCAAAATTTTTGAGTATGAAATTGCTTCCAGAACATCCCGCCTTGAAACAACATCCCGACCATCAATATTTGCAATCGTAAGAGCGACCTTAAGGATATTGCTTCCCCTTCTCTCCCCCACATCATGCTCTGTAAGCCATTTGTCCAGGATATCCAGCGCATCCTTATCCAGCTTTGCCTGCTCGCTCAGCTCATAAGGATTGAGACTGCTGTTATATGCGCCATTTTTTCTCTGGATTTCAATGGCTGTCCTAATGTGCTCTTTCAGCTCCACAAGGTTCACGGTTTCCGTCTCCTCATCATCCTGGATAAGCACCATAATTTGGATTCTATCCAGCAACGGCCCTGAAAACTTGTTCCAATACTGCTGAACTGATTTTGCGCTGCACAGGCAAATCTTTTCCTTTGCTCCGTAGTTCCCGCACGGACAAGTATTTGTCGCCATAATCAGCTGGAAATTCGCAGGATAACAGGTTGACCGCCCTGCCCTGCAAAGGGTTATCGTGTGGCTCTCCATCGGAACCCTTAGCATCTGAAGGACAGAGCTTCTGAACTCCGCAGCTTCGTCAAGGAACAGGATTCCGTTATGAGCCAAAGAAATCTCACCCGGCCTGCAGTTCGGCCCGCCCCCGCAGATTCCCTCGATGCTTGCTGTCTGATGAGGCATTCTGAAAGGCGTGTCCCTTATAAGCCCGTCATCAGGACTTATAAGACCTGCAAGGCTCCAGATTCTTGTGACTGACTGGGATTCCTCATAAGTAAGCTTTGGTGTAAGACTTGGGACTAGCTTTTGAATGGCAAGAGTTTTTCCCGAACCAGGACAACCACAGACAAGAAGGCTGTGTTTTCCAGCAATCGCAACCTCAATGGCTCGGACAAGATTCTTTGGAAGCTCAATCTCTTCCTCTTCATTACCCAAAGGCTTGGGAAACTCAACGCCTTTCATTATTACATCCGTGTTTTCTTCTATATAATAAGAAAGGTCTCTCAAAGCCGACTCAGCCTCACAAAGATTCTTCACGCAGGCAACCCTGATTCCATCACAGGCTTCCGCCTCCTTTCTGTTGGCCTCCGGGACAATCGCATATCTAATTCCGGATGTCACGGCGGTAGTTATTGCCGCATGAACTCCTTTTACTGGTCTTACGGCTCCTGAAAGCTCCAGCTCACCAATGACAAGAACCTTTTCCTTAATACAAGATGCCTCGTCTTTGGCATTCAGGATTCCAAGGGCAACAGGCAAATCAAATCCGGCACCTTCCTTTTTCAAGTCCGCAGGAGAAAGACTTATCAAGACTCTTTCCATTGGAAATTCAAAGCCACTGTTTCTGATTGCCGAGATAACCCTCTCACGGCTTTCCTTCACTGCTCCGTCCGAAAGCCCCACAATATCCACTGCCGGGATTCCTCGCCGAATATCAACCTCTACGCTGACAAGGCTTCCCTCATAACCGAATGGTGAAAATGCAAATACTTCTGCCATTTCTTATTCTCCTTTAAAATTAAAAGACCCCGGCATTTCTGCCGGAGCCTCAAAGATAATTCTGCCTTCTCAGGCAGCCTGTTGTTTTGAGAGCCGTGTATCAAGTTCTGTTTTCACGACCTTTTCAAGATCCTCCAGTTCTTTCACGCCGTTTTCCGTAAGCTGGGTGCCGGCAACAAGCCTCCTTACCTGGTCGATTTCTGCCTCGGTAAAGACTGGGTTTCCGTTCTCCTCATGTTTCATAACATCGCCAATTCTGGAAATAACGGCGTTTCCCTTGTCCTTGATGCTTTCCTCTGCTTTATCAGCTCCCTTTCCTTTCTTTGCTTTAGAAGGAGTATTTGTCTCAGGAGCTTTGTCAGCTTTCTGAAACGCCTCTTTCTCTTCTTCCGGCAAAGCCCATGTAGGAAGTTCCGGCGGATTCCATCTGAACTGTTTTTCTGTCTTTGTCTTTCCGAAATACCTTCCGTTCTCGCAGACAGTCACCCAGCCTTCCTCAAGGTCGTAAAGATAACGGCCGATTCCGAACTGAACCGCAGCACGCTTGATGGCACCTGAAATTCCGCCTTTCACGGATTCGATGTCCGTGGCATCCGCTCCGTCAGTTCTCGAAATCCATTCGACAGAACCGTCCTCGTGCTTCACACGGATAGAAAGTGTACAAAGGTAGGCATTCCCGTCTTTCCTTATCTCGCTTCTCCAGCCATCCGTTCCGCATACTTCATCAAGCCGTTCCTGTACAGCCCTCGAAGTAATGTATGCGAGGCATTTTCCCCAGATGCTTCCGTCCTTTTTCTCACCGCATTGCTGGAGCCTCCACTCAATGTCCTTGGATGGAAACGGCTTCTTCAAATCATTCAGTTTGCTTAATTCCAATTTTGTCCTCCTTGATTAAGCTGCTTTTGCCACATCATCAGCATCCTCATTGCTGACGAGATTCTGCTGGCAGAAATTACAAAAACCTCTGCAAAGACAGTAGTTCTTGCATTTCATGCTCTCCCCTTTCCTGACTTCCAGATAATGACCTTTACCAAGTTCTGAGATTTTGGCCTCGGCCTCTTCCTGAGTGTCAAAAAGCTTTACGGCTGTCTTGCGGCCTTCCTTCTTCACCGCATAGACATCCTTCTTCTGCCAGCGTTCCTCCGCCGTGCATTCAGGAATCATGTCATCCTCTGTCGCCGAGAAAAGCTCGTACTGGAAGACCTTTTTTCTTATGAAGTTCTCGATTTCCTCAAGGTCTTCCTTAGCTACATTGAACTCATACATAAAGACCTGCGACTGCGGATAAGAAGGATCTCTCTCTGCCTCTGTCTTGGAGTGGTCCTTAAGCAGTGCGATGAAACGGCACTTCGTAGCCGGAAGTCCGTTCTTCTGTAGGAGCCAGGCATAAATCAATCCCTGCATACGCCATTCAGGAAAACCGTGCACAACGCCTTTTGAATCCTTCTGAAATCCCGCCTTTACCTTATAGACAGAAGTGCTCTTGTAGTCACAGATTGTTCCTGTCGCCATATTATAGTTATCAATGCGCCCGGTAACGGTTATGTTGGAGACTTTCTGCTTAAGCTCAATCTCGCAAAAATCATTCTCCCCCTCATTCTCCAGGAGAGCATGAACGGCAGTCCCGAACACCGCCCAAATCCGCTCGGAGACATCATCTTCAAGTCTGTCCCAGTAACGCTGGGTCAGAATCACCTGTTTCGTTCCCTGAATAAGCGTCGTCGCAGAAATCTCACCTGGTTTGTTATGAGGCTCTGGCGACACGGCCTTAACAAGCCCATAAGGGAGATTAAATTTGTTTGTTATTTTCAATTTCTTCCTCCTTGAAAACTTTTAAAATAGAAAAGGCAGGAAGATTTCTCTCCCTGCCCTACCCCATGAATCAGAAAATATCAAAGCCGTTCGCAGCCGCAGGCATTTCTTCCTCGCTGTCAGCTTCCTGATTACCGAAGACATTTGCCCTGTCGAATTTGCCTGGTGCGTTTTCGGAACTCTGCATAAAATCAATATGCTCCGCAACGATACTGACCTTACTGCAAGCCCTGCCCTCACCATCTTTCCAGCGGCTCTGTTTAAGGCGACCTACGACACGGCAACCGCAGCCTTTTTTCCCATTCTTCTCAACCACATCTACGAAGTTTCCCCAAGCCTCGACATCAAAGTAAGAGACTTCCTGTTCATAGCTGCCGTCCGCCTTTTTGTAATAACGGTTTACCGCCATACTGAAAGTAGCAACTTTGGACTTGTTCACGGTGTCCTTTATCACTGGCTCACGGACAAGGTTACCCTCAATGATTAAAGAATTAATTTGATTCATTTTTTCCTCCTTTTTAGAATCAAAAGAATGTCCTCATATACCAATGCCATCCTTTATTGAGTTTTTTGTAGATGGCGGTTATGAAAACCCTAACAGTGTTCACTACAGATTTCTCAGTAGAATTTTCTTTTTGCATGACATCTCCTCCCGAACATCATTGCGCTAAAATAAAAAGAACTGGCCTGAACCAGTTCTTCCGATTACAAAAGGCTTATTAATCCTCATTTTCTTTCATGACAGTAAGGACTGCATTTCCATCATCACCTCCATCTATTACTGCCTTAAGGTTCACAAGCTCTGTTTTCCCATTCTCCTTTGCAAAAGCCACAGGATAAATAATCATGCCAGCTTTCGGACAATTAAGAATTTTGAGATGCAGGGTAAAAAGTACGTCCCAAAGTCTCCCCGTAGCGGACTGCCCCTGTTGTTTCATTTTCTCTGATGGCTCTATGTATTCAAAATACAATCCGTTCGTAACAGCGACAGGAACCTTAAATCCGGCCTCTTTCGCTGTTTCCGAAACATCAATCAGAACTCCATCTTCAAGAGCCTGCTTCCTTGTGTATGAATAAATAATATCCATATAGTCCCCCTTTCTCAGAAAAGAAGAAAAGCCAGGCAATACATACCTGGCTCATTTCTAATCGAGAATCTCTTATTTTGTGAATAATATCTATTCCAATAATTTCTTGTTGCGGATTTTAATTTTCACACTATTCGTTTCCGACTGGTTGTTGATGACAACAGCTTAAAAAAGGCTCTAGGATCGCTTCATAACGATTCAGGCATATAAATACTCAAAAAATCAAAAATAACGCGTCTACGGCAATCCTCGTGCGTGTTACCTGATATACTATATATTTTCTAGTTTTCTATAGTATTTCTAGTTTTCTAGTATTTTTCTATTAACTTTCTTTAATTTTTCTATTTTTTTTCTTTATATCTTCTTGATTTTTTCTAGTTTTCTATCGATAATATAGATATAAAGAAACTTTCTTTATTTTTTCTATTTTTTATTATTTGGAGATTTTTCGGATGAAAGTTATAGGACTTGGATTACAAAAAGGCGGCGTCGGCAAAACATCTATCTCTGTCGCACTTGCTGCGGAACTTGCCAAAGACTCAAAAGTATTACTGATCGATGCAGACCCGCAGGGCAATGCTTCCGGCGCACTTCTCAAGGAGATTGATTTTGAACTTGCTGACGCACTTTTGAATAACTGCACTGCCGACCAACCTGTTACAAAAACAGGTATCCAGAATCTCTGGATTATGCCTACAAAACCTCTCGAAACAGAAGGTAAAGAAAAAAGCAAACTTCGTGTATATAAAAAAAATGTGGCTTCTGACGAACCTTTTGTTATGGATGACCTTACAAAAGAATTTGCTGAGGATTTTGATTTTTGTATTTTTGATACGAGTCCTGATTTCAGTACATTTGAAGAAAATGTATTTTACGCCTGTGAGGAGATTATCCCGGTAATGAAGTGTGACACATTCTCTGCCGATGGACTTACAATCTTTATGGAAAACATAAATGATTTCAAACGCAGAAGAAGATGTGAAAAAGCCTTAATAAAGACCGTTGTCATCAACGAGCATAACGCTTCTTTTGCGCTGGATACAAACATCAAGAATGCCATTATGAATCAGTCAGGATACAACAAAATTATCGTCCCACAGGATCAGGCTTTCAAAAAAGCACAGGCATACCAGACAAGCATTCAAGAAATCGGTGCAAAAGCAAACACATTAAAAGCAATCGCAGAACTTGCAAAAGCTATAAAAGGATAAGTCTATGATTCCAGCAAACAAGAAAAAGAGTTATACAGAAATACCGGAAAGCTTGTCAAATCAATTAAAATCAACCTTCACTACCGAATCGGCTGAAGTAGTAAAGTCGGAGTCTCAAATCCAGGCTGAAAGCGAAGTGCCGAATCCGAATGAAAAAAAATTAAAAACTGTTACAATTTCTGAAGAACCTAAAAAATCAAAGAAAGCTGATAGAAACGGCCAGATAAATATTTGCGTTCCTCAAGAAACTAAAACTGACTGGAAAGTACTTTTTGCAAAAAATAATGTTAATATTACGCAAGGTATAATTTTTGCCGTTGAACACCTAAAAAATGAAATCGAAAAAGGTGAGGTTATACTCACGGTTGGAGGCGTAATTTCTAAAATAAACAAAGAAAATCAATAAAATAACTACTTATTGCAAAATAAAGTAGTGGATTTTTTTATAACTACCAGCTATAATATACAAGTAGCGAAATAACGAAAACGTAGGTTTGTAGTTGTTTCCTCGTATATTGGTAGTTATAAATCGTACTTGAGTAGTTTTAACCTCGTACTTAAGTAGCTTTGTTTCCTTGTAACTTCTTGTAATATGTAGTTTTACAAGCTCCCAATATATAAATATAAGTAATATATAAATAGGTTTGTAAAATGAATGAGATTATAACTTCAGACCAAGGAACCCTTGAGTACTCAAAAAAATTAAACAGCGAACTTTTACAGCCTAATCAAATCTCACAAGGTCTTTATAAATGCTCACCCCTAGCTAAACAACTATTGGCCTACGTCATTGCTGATTTAAAAATTATGAAATGGTCCAATCTCAATATCGAAACTTATGAGACTTCTTTTAAGACATCTGAATTCGTAAAAGCTTTGGGAAAATCCAGAATTGGATCTAAACAAAAGGACCTTATAAAAGCAGCTCTTGTAGAATTGCAAAAATCTTATATTGCAATAGATACTGGAAAAAAATTCGAAACATTCAGTTGGGTAACTCATGCAGTCTTTTCTGATGTTGATCACAAAATCAATATTGAGATAAACCATCACTTAGGACAAGCCCTTGTAGAGTATAAGCATGGTTTTACAACTCTCCAGCTGATTGAGCTCGGTCGTTTGCAAAGTTTCTATGCAATGCGATATTACGAAATCGCTTTCTCGTGGAGTGGAAAAAAAGGTAAGGATGGCAATAAAAAAAATTGCTGGTATTTTGAATATACAGTAGAAGAATTAAGAAAGACATTCCAGCTTGGTGATAATGAATATGCAGGACGAATGACAAATTTTATTACAAAAGTTGTAAAAAATCCCTTAGATGAAGTGAATGAGAAAACAAATTTAAACATTACTTTTGAGAAAATAAAAGACGGAAAAAATGTTGTCGGATTTAGATTTAATTGCTCTGAAAAAGCGGCTGCATTAAAAATATCAAAGGATACAGATAAAACTCAAATTGATGAAATAAAAATTATAAATGAAGAGCAAGCTGAACTCCAATATTTCAAAACCCGTTATCCGGACGAATTTGCTGAGGCTTTGAAACTTGCCAAGCAACAAAATGTACTACCTTTTGGAGATTCCTTTTCAATTACTAATGAAGCAGAAGCAGTAAAAATTTTGAAGAAACAGGGGCTTAAATAGCTACCAAAGTACGCTTTAATATAACTACCAAGGTACGTCAGAATAAAATCCTTATAACTACTAAAGTACGCACATAAATTTCTTTATGGATTAGTAAAATCCGTGTTATTTTCTGGAAGAAAAAGCAAAAAAACTAAATAACTACCAAAGTACGAATTCTTTGTTTGGAAAAATAATAATGAAAAATACCCCTTTTGGTCGCTAATGACTACCAAAGTACGCCAAAATACCTGTTTTTTTCCTCATATAACTACTAAGGTACGAAAATAATGAATGTTTTTAGCATATAGCTACTAAGGTACGCAGTGAAAATGACTACCAAAGTACGATTTATAACTACCTAAAATGCATATTTTTCTTCTATATATTAGATATAAAGACATCCTCTCAAGGGAATATGACTACTAAAGTACGAAATTTGTTTTATAAATGACTACCAAAGTACGCTAAATAGGAGAAAAAAGTTTTACATCTTTAACTGTCTTTATGAAATTGTATCGGTAAAGACTTTGTTTGATTAATGAATTTTCGGGAAGTCTGAGAATCTTGTGGTCCAGCAAGGGCTTAGGAAATCACGCTTCATTTCCCATCCGGTTGTCTCAAAGCCCTTTGCGAGAGTAATGATTCCCCGGCCGTATAGTTCGGTTATCTTATCTATGCTTTTCATAAAGTTCCGGTGTTTTTTATCCTCGTTCGGATCGATAAACAAATTCCCCTGGTATGCTGCGGGAAGGATGTTCATCAGCGTCACCAGGACAGTTTTGTAGCCGTAACCGGGACGGAAGATGTGGGGTAGGGCGGTTCTTGCGGCATCCACAATCATGGGCGTGTAGCTCGTCATCCTCGGAAGTTCTATGACGGCTCCGTTGGAGTATTGCTCATCCGGATTGTCGGAATAATAATTGCAGGTGGAGATATAAATCGAGACGGCTCCGCATTCGCTGTTCTGTTTCCTTAAACGCTCAACCGCAAGTTCCGTGTACTGTACTATGGCGCATTCGAGTGTGCTGATGTCGTGGATTCGCCTGGAGAACTGACGGCTGGATGTTATCACATCCTTTTTATCCCTCGTGATCTTGTCGATGCAGGAAATACCGTTGAGTTCTTGGACCGTTGCGAATCCCTGAATCGTAAGGAGCTTCTTTGCGTCGTATAAGTGCATGTGCTTCAGCATCAGGGCGTTCCTTATTCCGTGAATGCTCAGAGTCCTTGCCCTTGCAGGTCCGATTCCCCAGATGGTTCCGCAGTCGGTGGATTCGAGGAGAGCATCAACTCTGGATTCTTCATAAACGAAGACTCCGCCGTGCTCCTTCGCTTTCTTGTTGTATAGCTTGGCCAGGGTTTTTGTTGGGGCTGCCCCCACGCAGATAGGCATTCCTACCTCTTTGTAAATACGCCGTTTCAGCTCGTGACCGATTTCATACCAGTCCTTTATTGAGAAATTGCATTTGTTGAAGAACAAGAAGGATTCGTCAATGGAATATTCCTCGATGTCCGGAGCGTATTCCAGATAAATAGAAGTAATACGCCTGCTTATGTCGGCATAGAGAGTGTAGTTGCTAGAAAATATGTTTATTTTGTTTCTTTCGCAAATGTCACGGACTTTGAAGAAAGGGTCGCCCCGTTTTATTCCCAAGGCTTTGGCTTCCTTGTTCAGTGCGATTATAACTCCGTCATTGTTTGAAAGAACTGCAACAGGCTTTCCCCTTAAATCCGGACGGAAGATTTGCTCGCAGGAAGCGTAGAAGCTGTTCCCGTCGGCGTGCAGGATCATCTTTCCTTTACCGTATGGATTACATTGATTATTGCTCCCGTAATCTGAGCCTCGGCCTTTATGTTGCACACCCGGCCTATCACAAATTCGCCCCCGCTCTCATATACGACAAGGGAATTAGGCGTTAGGCTTTTTGCCCTGTCGATGATCAAGAGGTCTCCGTTGAAAATGCACATATTGTGATAGCGGTCCGTGTCCACGGTCATAAAGACGGTGGCCGCAGGATGCTTTATATAAAGTGTGTTGAGGTCAAACCGTATGTCTTCATAGCCCTGGGCGGGACTGGGGAATCCTGTAATCATTTTTTTAATCTTACAATCGGAACACTTTAAAGTCAAGAAAATAATCAAACGGAATACTATTTATTTAATCCTCTTACTGTGTTATACTTTCGGAAGAGAATGTGGTGTTGTATTAACCAACAGTATGCGTTTTCGTATCCCTAAGTGTTAAAAAATAACAGTTAGGGATACGAAATCTTGATATTTCGTAAGGGTGAATATATACTTTGATTATGAAAGATAATTCAATTATTGGAAGAGAATACGAACAAAAACTTTTACATGAATATTTTGATTCCGCAAAGTCAGAATTGGTGGCTGTTTATGGTCGTCGGCGTGTTGGGAAAACTTATCTCATAAAAAAATATTTTGGTGAGAAATTCGATTTTTGGTTTACGGGAATATATGATTCAAAGAAGTCTGACCTTTTGAAACAATTTAAGATGGAGCTGGAAAAATATTCGGGAAAGAAGATAAAAGCTCTCAAAGACTGGTTTGAAGCTTTTAATGCTCTGACTGAATATCTCTCTTCTTTAAAAAAAGAAAAAATAATAGTTTTTCTTGATGAGCTTCCGTGGATGGATACACCGAAAAGCAATTTTCTGCAGGCATTTTCTTATTTTTGGAATATGTGGCAGGAGAACAACGGACAACTGAAACTTTTTGTATGCGGTTCAGCCACAACATGGATGCTTGATAAATTTGTCGGTGACAAAGGCGGACTTTACGGGCGTGTTAGTCGTGCAATTTACCTTCCGGCCTTTACGCTTGGTGAAACGGAACAATTTCTAAAAGAAATAAAAGGAATTGTCCTGAACAGACATCAAATTCTGGAACTTTATATGATTCTTGGTGGGGTTCCGTACTATCTTGATATGCTCAAAAAAGATATACCCCTTGCTTCTAACATAGACCATTTGTTTTTTAAGTCAGGGGCACCGTTAAAGGCAGAATATGATTTTCTTTTCCGCTCGCTTTTTAAAGAATCGAAATCTTATAAGAAAATCATTGAGATTCTTTCTGGAAAGCTTGTCGGAATGACTCGGAATGACATAATGACTGCGGCAAAAATAGAGAAGGGTGGAAATCTTACAGAAATTCTAGAAAATCTTTGTGCCTGCGATTTTGTGAGAAAATATACTGCTATTGGAAAGACTGAGCGGGATGCAATTTACCAGCTGACAGATTTATTTTCGCTTTTTCACTTGCGTTTTGTGGAGAATGACAGTAGCCAGGATGAAAACTTCTGGTCGAACCTTTCTTCGAGCGGAGTAAAAAATGCGTGGACAGGATATGCGTTTGAGCAAGTATGTCTTCATCATATAAATCAGATTAAGTCAAAACTGAGCATCTTGGGAGTTTTGAGTAGCATATATTCCTGGCAATGTAAGTCGTTTACAGACAAGGACGGCAATGAATGGAAAGGAGCTCAGATTGATATGCTGATCGACAGAAAAGATCAGGTGATAAATGTCTGTGAAATGAAATATTCAATTGATGAATATGTTATTACTGAGGAATATGAAAAGAAACTTCGTGAGAGAGCGAGCCTTTTCCAGCATGTGACGAAAACAAGAAAAGCATTGCAGCACACATTCATAACTACTTATGGGGTAAAGCAAAACCTTTACAGTGGAATTGTGCAAAGTGAAGTTACGATGGACGATTTGTTTAAATCTTAAGGAAGGAGTTTTTAAATGGAAGCTGAGGACTTTTGGAGCAGGATCAAGGAAAAACTGTCGGAAAAAGGGAAGACTCAGGAATGGCTGTGCAATGAGATTGGAATGGATTTGCAGTCAATGCGGAACAGAATCTATAAGTCCCGTTTCCCATCCATAGAGGAAGCCCTCAGAATCCTTTCCGTTTTTGATACCACGGCGGAAGACTTCTTCGGGATATCCAATGACGGACTGAAATCGGCTCTCTCAAAAGATGTGCTCCTTATCCCGGTAATGGAGCAGGCTTTTTCCGCCGGACACGGCCAGTTTGTTCCTGACACGGAGGAGGTGAGGGAGTATATAGCCGTTCCGAAGGAGCTGAAGAAATTCGGAGATAAGTTTGCGGCCTCAAGGGTAAAGGGGGACTCGATGGAGCCTACATTATTCAGTGGGGACATCATTATCTGTGACCTGAACGGTTATGATGGCGACGACGGAATCTATACGATTATTTACAAGGGTAAAGGCTTTGTGAAACGCTTGCAGCGGACGAGCGACGGAGTGAAAATCATCTCGGACAACCGCCACTACGACCCGATGTTTGAGACAGCTGAGAGCGAGGATTTCAGGGTAATAGGTAAGGTTCGGTCGGTAGTGCATAATATGTAAAAATTTTCTGGTGCTGTGATATAATAAAATAGGAGGTATGGCTTATGGCAGAGGCTTTAATGCAGATGTATGAGACAATGACAAACACAGAACAAAAAGAGTTGTATGATTTTGCATTGTTTATTGTTTCAAGGCGTGAACAGGGAAAAAATCCTCTTGATGAGTTTTGCGGTGTCCTAAATGATGAAGATGCGGCCGTAATGATGTCAGCCATTGATGAGTGCAGGAGAATAGAACCTGATGAGTGTTAATCTTATTGAAAGCCCGGATGAAATACTGTCAGGACAAGAAGAATTGACTGATTTTAAGAAGTATCTTGATGAAAGAAACGAGGAATAAAAGACAGGGTAGCAGTAGGGTATATTATATTTTATTCTTAACAACTAACTACTTTTTGCTTTACAAGGGTGTTAGTAGGTGTTAGTATGATAGTAAGAGGTGCTTATGGCTGAAACTATCGAAGAACTGGAAGCAAAGATTGCGGCATTACCGCGTGGAACGATTGTTACCAAAAACATAGACGGTAAGCCTTATTTTTATCAGCAATACAAAGAGAACAAAAAGACCGTAAGTAACTTCCTTTCAAATGAAGAAGCGGAAAAAATGCGGCCTCTGATTGATGAGCGTCGTGAGCTGCAAAAGCGTCTCAAAGAAATAAAGAAGAGTCCTGATTCTTCATCTCAATCTAAAAATACATCTGAATACATTATGAACGCCATTACAGGCAGCAATCTTATAGAAATGGCCGAGACAGCCAGAAGCTTTAAAAAACGCGACTGTTACGAAAAGATTTCATCCTATTTATATGGAAAGCCCGCGGATAAGGTTTGCCTTGTTTATGGTCTTCGTCGAACTGGAAAAACAACTCTCCTAAAACAGCTTGTCCTGGATATGAGCGAGGAAAACAGAAAGCAGACGATTTATATAAAAGCCAGGGTAGGGGAGACAATCGCAGATCTGAATAAGGATATAAAGACTGCCCGTGAAAACGGAATCAAGTTTTTCCTGATTGATGAAATTACCTTGTTCGAAGACTTTATTGACAGTGCGGCACTCCTTTCTGATGTGTATGCGGTACAGGGCTTGAAGTTCGTTCTTTCCGGAACAGATTCGCTCGGTTTTTATTTTGCTGAAAGCGAAGAGCTTTATGACCGCACAGTTACCGTCCATACGACATTCATTCCGTATAAGGAACATGCACGACTTTTGGGAATTACTTCTATCGATGAATATATCCGTTATGGTGGAACTCTTAAAGCCGGTGAGCTTGCTTTTGAAGATGAAGAACTGAATGTAGAAGAAGCCTCTTTCCGAGATGACGAGACGGCCAGAAGATACATTGATACCGCCATCTGCAAGAACATTCAGCACAGTTTGAAGTGCTATCAGAAAGGCCGCTATTTCAGGCATCTTCGTGAGCTGTACGATGCTAACGAGCTTACGAATGCAATCAACAGAATTATTGAGGATGAGAACCATGAGTTCACCGTAAAAGTCATAACAGACTTGTTTGAAAGCCATGACTTAGGTTCAACGGCGCAGCTTCTTCGTAAAGCCCGTGATGAAGAAAAACGGACAGATGTTCTTGATACAATCGACAAGTCTCAGATTCTTGCTACCTTAAAGAAGATTCTGGAGATTAAGGAACTTGATAATCAGAAAATCGGCGTTACCGAAACCCATGTAACTGAGATAAAGCAGTATCTCAAACGGCTTGATTTGATTGACGAGCTTGATATTGAAACTCTTACAGGCAATGCGGGCCGTCTCAATTACACGATTTTCACACAGCCGGGAATGCGTTTCTGCCAGGCTCAGGCCTTGGTTTATTCGCTTATGAAAGATTCCCAGATACAGAATCTTGAGGAACGGGAAATAAAGCTTATTACCGATAAGATTATTGAAGGCGTGCTAGGACACATGCTTGAGGACATCGTAATCTACGAGACAAAGCGAATATTGATGCCGAACCGATTTACGAACAAGAAGCAGGTTTTCCAGATCCGTTTCGAAGCCGGTGAGTTTGACATGGTAATCTATAATAGCGAGACAAACACTTGCGAGATATACGAAATCAAACATTCCGCAGAGTTCGATGCCCATCAGTACAGGCATTTGATAAACGATGAGAAGGTTGCTTTGACAGAAAAACGATTCGGCAGGATCACAAAGAAATGCGTTCTTTACCGTGGAAATACAATGACAACAGACGACGGGGTAGAGTACAAGAATGTTGAAGAATATTTGAATGAACTTGGAGACTTGAAGACGATTTAAACATACATGGTCGCTGCACACGAAGCCATTTATTTCCTTATTCGTACAGCGACTTCTTTTCCAAACTTGTCCTTATCGATTTCGTAAATTACGGTCTGCCCGCTCTGTAGGCTGTTGAACGCCGTGTCAGGACTGAAATTCTGGTGAGCGAACATTGATGAGGTACCAGTGTTGATGAAAAGAAAATAAAGTCCGTTACGGTCACGGCCTACACGGGTAATTTTACCAGTATAGGTTACGGTTGTTGGTTTGTTTTCTTCCTTTATTTCCTTTCCGCTTTCTTTCATCGCACCAATGATATAGGACATGACTTTATGACTGTTAAGGAAATCTCCCATATTTTTATTCGGATTGCTTTTCTTGAATAATTCCTTTGCCTTTGAATAAATATTCAGGGCTTTTTCCAGAGCCTCAATATAATCATCATCCTTTTTAAGGAGAGTAAGGATAGAGTGGGCGAGGGCTTCCGATTTTTGCGTATCATTCAATGAGATTTCCTCATTTGTAATATTCTTTTTGATGATGAAGCTGATAAACGGTTTGGTGCTGCGCCAGCTTGAATCAAGCCTGTTCTGATAAATGATACGGTCAAAGGCAGAGTACAGGCTTGCGCTTGCGTAATAGCAAATCTCTTTCTGGTTATCACTGAAAATCTGATTGCGGTATTGTGAGAGAAGAACTTGTTCGGAGCCGATAGCCTCATAAGGCGAATCAAACCATACGGCAACAGCACTCTGAATCATGCTGCGGAAAGTACAACGCTGATAACCGCAGATATTCTCGTTTGCCAGGGATTTGGAGCGTCTTTCGTAATATACATGCTTTTGTTCCGATGTGTCTTCGTAATTTCGGAAGAATAGTTCGAGCTTTTTGTGGTACTCCTTTGTGATTTCGTTAATCATATCGTGTACCTGATTCTGGTTGTTGTTTGCGCTTACGATAGAGTTAATTGTTTCGGTTTCATTCGTTGAGATGATTCTTGCAAAAACCTTCACCTTCGACAGATCGAGTCCGTCTTTATATGCGTAGTAGATAACGGAGCATGTCTGACATCCGTTGACAATCTGCGGGTTCGTGATGCGAACAGAATTAAGGTTAGGATATTCAAGTCGATTTGCAAGGATTGTGATTCCGTTGTTTCTTAGGATAAAGCTTTCAGGAGCGGTTTTTATTGTTTCTTTGATAGAGATGTTAACATTCGTATTTCCCTGATAGTCACGGACATTTTCTTCAAAGAGGCCTCGTTTTAGATTGCCTGTCGTCTCATCAATGAGAATTCCGAGCAAATCAGTTGCGTTTATGATGGCGGCACAACCCATGACCGATTCATCGCCGGAAAGTTGCAGGGGGGGTCCCTGCAACTCAATTTTTGCTGAAAAAGTCTCATTGTCGTTTACCGCTATCTTCTGCAACCGTTTCTCGTCAATAAAAACAGGGGAGTCAATCTGATAAATGCCGTTCTCAAATCTTTCAACGCCTTTCTTCATGGTCTCAAATGAACCTAAGATTTCACTCGAATTGTTCCAAGAGGCATTGGCAGCGGCATAGAAAAGCCTTACCTTGATATGGCTCATTTCATTCCAATACTGGATATTCTCAAGAATCTCATTTTTGATATTGAACCATTTCTGAATTTTTGAATTAAGTTTTCGTGAAGAGACTGGTTCCAGAAAGTTCTGCACGCCGAGAATGAATGTGCTGATTTCTTTTAGCTCAAACGCATCCTTGCATTTTGACTGAATGAGGATGATTTCACAGGAATTGATTGTCTTATCGTTGTTTATGATGAAATTGAGCATATCAAGGCTTGTTATGATGTGTCCGTTTACCCTGATACAGATACCGTCAATTCCTGAATCATAATAATCATCAACGCAGATTTCATCGAGCAATGCTTCATCATTTGAAATGCAGTTTGGAGAGTCATTTTCAATAATTGCCTGAATAAGCATACGCTCGAATATAACTCCGTCACGGTTGTCGTTTCCGGCATGTTCCTTGCGGTATAAGTCCAGGAGATTTTTTACTGAGGATTTTGTATGGAGCGGGGTAGTGTCAAAAATAGTTTTTGCTTCCTGGAGGATTCGTTTAGGTGCGGGTTTTTCTGGTTCCCCTTCAGCTTCCGGTTCTTCAGGATTGCAAAGTTCCTCAATTTCATCTTCGGTCTTAAATCCCTGGCAATACCATTTTTGTTTTGCATCTTCATTTCGGTTTTCGGTAAAGTATGCAAAAAGTTTGTTACCGTCAAGGTCATGGAATTGTGTGTCCATGAAAGCAAAGTCTGCGTATTCCTGGAATGAGCTTCTGTCTTTTTCGTATATTTGTGCAAGATGCAGTACAAGATCTTTTTTGAGGACTTCGTTAATACTGATTGTTCGTTTTAAAAAATCACCGTGCCGTCCACTAACAAAAGCAAGGTCGTAAAACTTATAAAGCATAGGATACTCCTGAATCAGAAAATTATAGCATGGAATTTAGGCTCGAAAATGATAAGAAGAAAAATTTTTATAAAATCTATAAATGTAAAAAAATTACACTTATATAATGTCTCGGTGTAAAATTGTGGTATAATGTAAAGGTGAGGTTTGTATGCTAAAGAAAGTTGGAATCAAGAATTTTAAATCATTCAAGAATCAGACGGAAATAAATTTATCAAAAACAAACTATAACTTTTTGAGTCAGAATGTAAATAAAGACGGGATTCTGAAAGGATGTATTTTCGTTGGTCCCAATGCTTCTGGCAAGTCCTCTGTCGTTCTTTCCATAAAACTGCTTCTTGATTTCTTGTTCAAGGACAAGAACATTAAGCTCGGTGTTCTCAAAAGCCTTTTGAGTGAGGATGAGAGTTTTTCGCTTGCTTACAGCTTTGTAATAGATTCTCAGGAAGTTACATACGGATTTTCCATTAACCCGGACAAGCCGTTTATTGAGGAAAGCCTTTTTGTTGATAATAAGATGATGATGCAGCGTATGGGAACTTCTGCGAAATCTTTCATCGTAAATGAACAAGGCGTTTCTTATGACGAATCTGATGTCGATAAGGAAACGCTATTTTTGCGAACATTGTTCTTTAATACAAAGTTTACCTCTAATAAGACCCTTAAGGATTGGATGGAGTTCCTGCAGAATTCCGTTTATATAAATGCTTTTGAGGGCAACATAGTTTATTACGGAAAAGATTATAAGGATTTGGAATTAAGCAGCTATCTGAAAGGCAACGGGCTCTCAAAAATCAATGATTTCTTCAAGGAATTTAATTTTGAGCAGGTCATCGAATACACAAATCAGGGGGCGGGAACTGTATCTGCCCTGGCTGGCGAAGAGTCCGAGAAGAACATTTTCTTCAAGCGAAAAGGCGTGGAGTCCCTGATTCCGTTCACCGAAGAGTCTCTTGGAAATCAGAACCTTTTGAGGATGCTTCCGACTTTCCTTCATGTGATTAATAAGAGCGGTATGCTTTTGATTGATGAATTTTCCAGCGGTTTCCATAATTGCCTTGAAGCTCTGCTTGTCCGCTATTTTTTCGAGAAGGCCAAGGATTCCCAGATGATATTTGTATCACATTCAACGAACCTTCTTTCCAACTCATTGCTGCGGCCTGATCAGGAATATGCCGTTGAGTTTAACGGAAAGGAGGGTAGTTCGGTAATCCGTTTTTCAAAGGAAAAGCCTAGGCTTGCACAGAATATCGAGAAGATGTATGTGAGCGGAGTTTTTGGCGGCTTGCCACAGTTTGAAGAAAATGAAGATAAATAAAGATAAGCGTATTGGGCGTGTTCTTTTCATCGTAGAAGGAAGTCACTACGAGTTTGTTCTTTTGAAAAGGATTTTCTGCAACATACTGGGATTCTCTTATATCGAAAAAAGACGGAACAAGGCGGATTACTATATCCGTGAAAACGATGCGTACTCAAGAATTGCCGTCATCAATACACAGGAAAGCAATATCAAAGATATTACGGATAATGAGACTTATCTGGAAAACATCTTTGCAAAACTCATTGAGGATTATAAGTTTCCCGTCGATGAATCCGCCGTATTTTATCTTTTTGACAGGGATCCGGAATCCAATACCGATGCGGAGAGAATCAAAACATATATTTCAGAGCTGAAGAATCCTTATGAGAACGAAAACTTCAAGGCAGGGCAGCTCCTTTTAAGTTATCCAAGCATGGAGAGTTATACCGTTTCATGTTTTAAGGATGATTCGGCTTCCATTGTGTTTAGGCTTGGTTCGGAACTGAAAACTTTCATTGGCCAAAATACAGATATTCAGATGAATAAGGTCGATGAAAGTAAACTGGAACATGCGGCAAGAGAATTCATGAAGTTTCTGGAGACTGAAAGTATTCCATTAGATATTGATGATTTCTCAAAGGGTAGTGGAGAGATATTTGAAAAAGAGGAAAGCTATTTCAGGAATGGTGGCTTCAAACTTTTTTCAATGCTTACACTGGCATTCATGCAGCTGGGAATAATTGAAGAAGACGAGAATTAAAATAATTAATGCAATGTCATTATTTGACACAATAATGTGATACAATAAAAAAGTAATAGGGTAAACATAAATGAACAAACAGCAGCTTGCATCTAAAATCTGGGAAAGCGCAAACAAAATGCGTTCCAAAATTGAGGCCAACGAATACAAGGATTATATTCTTGGTTTTATTTTCTACAAATTCCTTTCAGACAAAGAAATTGCTTATCTTAAATCACAGGGTATAACCGATTCAGAACTCAAAGAAATAAACGAAAATGACAAAGAAGTAGTAAAAAACATTCAGGATAACCTAGGCTACTTCATCGCCTACGACAATCTTTTTACAACCTGGATTTCAAAAGGAAAAGATTTCAATATCAAGAATGTCCGTGATGCTCTTTCTGCATTCAGCCGCCTTATTTCATCCAATCCGAATCACAAGAAAGTATTCACAAATATTTTCCGAACTTTGGACACGGGACTTTCAAAACTCGGTGACAGTGCTGGAAGTCAGACAAAAGCTGTAAGTGACCTTCTTAATCTTATCAAAGATATTCCGATGGATGGAAAGCAGGACTACGATGTTCTCGGATTCATTTATGAATATTTGATTTCCATGTTTGCGGCAAATGCCGGAAAGAAAGCCGGAGAGTTTTACACACCTCACGAAGTTTCTGTATTGATGGCAGAAATTGTTGCTAATCACATCAAAGACCATAAGCAGGAAACTTTTGAAATTTACGACCCAACCTCTGGTTCAGGCTCTCTTCTCATCACAATCGGAAAGGCTCTTTCAAAGCATATCAATAAAGAAGACAATATCAAATATTACGCTCAGGAACTTATAGAATCTACATACAACCTTACCCGTATGAATCTCGTAATGCGTGGTATCAATCCAAGCAATATCGTAACCAGAAACGGAGATACACTTGAACAGGACTGGCCGTTCTTTGATGAATCAGATCCGGAAAGTACCTACGACCCTTTGTATGTGGATGCTGTAGTTTCAAATCCGCCGTATTCTCAGCACTGGGACCCGACAAACAAGGGGATCCAGCCTCGTTACGAATATGGCCTTGCACCTGCAAGCAAAGCTGATTATGCGTTCTTGTTGCACGATTTGTACCACATTAAACCAAATGGAATTATGACTATTGTTTTGCCGCATGGAGTTTTGTTCCGCGGTAAGGCTGGTAAAGACGGAGCAAAGGGGGAAGATGAATACGAAATCCGTAAGAACCTTATAGAGAATAACAAGATTGATGCTATCATAGGACTTCCTGCAAACATTTTCTTTGGTACAGGGATTCCTACAATCATTATGGTTTTAAGACAGAACCGAGAAAATAACGATGTTCTGATTATTGATGCATCAAAACATTTTTCAAAATCAGGAAAACAGAACAAGCTGCTAGCAAGCGACATTAAGAGAATTATTGATGTCGTTACAGAACGAAAGAATGTAGATAAGTTCAGCCGTGTAGTCAGCAAGGAAGAAATCCGAAACAACGATTACAACTTGAATATTCCTCGTTATGTAGATTCAAGCGAAAATGCTGAATACTATGATATTTTTGCAACTGTCTCTGGCGGAATCCCAGCTCCAGAAGTAGAAAAGTTTGAATCTTACTGGAATACCTTTCCAACTTTGAAGAATGAACTTTTTAACAAAGCAAATGATTCTTATTATGAATTGAAGAGTGAGCAGATAAGAGAAGTTGTGCTCGCTAACAAAGATGTAAAGAATTTTGAAGAAGACTATAAAAAATCCTTTGAATCTCTAAAAGCTTTCTTGAAGTCTGAATTAATAGACAATCTTAAATCTCTTAATGCAAACAAAGAAGAAGACCTTATCGCACAGCAGATTTTTGATCGTCTTCAAAATGTATCTCTTGTAGATAAATACGAAGCATACCAGAGTCTTGATGATGAATGGCAGAAAATTGCGATTGATTTGGAAATCATTTCAACAGAAGGAATTGAAGCCTGCCGCAAAGTTGAGCCTAATCTTGTGATGAAAGGAAAAGACGAAGTTCAGGATGGTTGGAAAGGCAGGATTATGGATTTTGCGCTTGTGCAGAAAATGTATTTTGCCTCTGAACTTGAAAACATTGAAGAACAGAATAGAAAGCTTGAAGAAAAAACTTCCGCACTTGCAGAACTGATTCCAGAAACCGAAGAAGGTGAAGAAGAAATAGAGCTTACTGATGAACAGAAAAAGCAGCAGAAAAAACTGAATGACGATGCAAAGGCCATCAGAAAAGAAATTTCAAAACTTACAAAAGAGCTGGAAGAAAAAACTATCAAGAAGATCGAAGGTCTTACAGATTCTGAAATAAATGCACTTCTCGAAGAAAAATGGATTTTACCTCTGTGTACTTCCCTGAATGAAATGCCTGGCAAAGTCGTAGATGATTTTATAAGTTCACTTACCAAAATGACAGAAAAATATTCTGAAACGCTTTCTTCTATTGGAAATGAAATAAAGCAGACGCAGAAAGAACTTTTTGAACTTATGGACGAACTCACAGGAAATGACTTTGATATGAAAGGTCTTGAGAATCTTAAGGGGATTTTGGCATGAAAGAAACAAAAAATGTTCCGCAATTAAGATTTTCTGGATTTGATGATGAGTGGGAAGGGTGTAAGTTTGGCGAGTTATATAGGAAATCTAGCGAAAAAAATGATGGTACTCTAGGAATTGAAAAGAATATAACTGTTGCTACAATGCAATTCAAAGATGATATTCTTGTTTCAACAGATGAATACTTAAAAACTTATTATACTTTTAATCTCGGTGACATTGCTTTTGAAGGTCATCAGAGCAAAGAATTTCGCTTTGGTAGATTTGTTGAAAATGATATTGGAAATGGTATAGTATCCCATATTTTCGCTGTTTTTAGACCCATTGTAAATTATGATTTGATGTTCTGGAAATATGCCATAAACAACGAAATCTTAATGCAACGCGTTCTTTCAAGATCAACAAAAGCATCTACAATGATGCATGATTTAGTTACGAATGATTTTCTTGAACAAAATTTTCTTGTTCCTACTATTGCCGAACAGCAGAAAATCGGCGCGTTTCTTTCTCATGTGGATTCTCTCATTCAGGCAAAGACAAAAAAGCTAGAATCTCTCAAAGCGGTAAAAAAATCCCTCTTGCAAAAATGTTTTCCAAAAGCAGGCGAGAAAGTGCCAGAAATGCGATTTGCGGGCTTCAAAGGGGAGTGGGAAGAAAAGAAACTGGGAGAAGTGTGCCAATTAACAATGGGACAATCACCTGATGGTTCAACATATTCTGTAACACCTAGTACGTATATTTTAGTACAAGGAAATGCAGATATGAAGGATGGATTTGTTTTCCCTCGTATATGGACAACACAAAAAACAAAAATTGCACATCCTGGTGATTTGATCTTTAGTGTTAGAGCTCCCGTAGGTGAAGTTGGAAAAACTAAGTATGAAATTGTAATTGGTCGAGGGGTAGCGGCATTAAAAGGAAATGAGTTTGTTTTCCAAGAACTAATTAAAATGAATGAATTTGGATATTGGAATACAATTTCATGTGGTTCCACTTTTGAATCAATTAATTCGAATGACTTATATAATGCAGAAATATCTATTCCTCCAACAGTTGAAGAGCAACAAAAAATAGGACAGTTCTTTTCAAAATATGATTCGCTCATCAGCGCACTGCAGAAAGAAATTAACAAGCTCAAAGATATAAAAAAATCTCTTTTGCAGAAAATGTTTATATAATTTGGAGGAAAGTATGGCAGACGAAGGAATTGTATATGTATTATCAAATGAAGCAATGCCAGGACTTATAAAAATTGGTTTAACAAAGAGAGATGAGTTAGAAGCTCGTTTGAATGAGTTATATTCTACAGGTGTTCCGCTTCCATTTACTTGTGAATATGCCTGCCGGGTAAAAGATTGTAAGGCTGTTGAAAATGCTCTGCATACAGCATTCACAAAAGACAGAGTAAATCCAGCTCGTGAGTTTTTCAGAACTTCAGTTGAATATGTAAAACCGATTCTTGAACTATTGAAAATTGAAGACATCACAACAGATGTAGAAAATGATATGAATACTGGAATTAACAGTACAGAAATTGAAGCCCTAAATAACTACAAGAAAAGAAGGCCACAATTGAACTTTGAAGAAATGGGAATTCCGGTAGGTTCTGAATTGGTAATGAATTACAACGATCAGCAATATAAGGCAATCGTAACATCCGACAGAACAGTTAAATATAATGAAGAAGAGTTTTATCTTTCCGCACTTACCGCTCAAATTATGGAAGCAAAACATCCCCATGTACAACCTACGCCACATTGGAGTTTTAATGGAAAAGTTTTAAGTGATATTTATGATGAGACATATTCATATCAGGAGTAAAGAAAGAAAAATGGCATTTGACGATGAACTTAAATTTGAAAACGAACTCATAAATCTTCTCTTTGAAAAAGGCTGGGAGAGAGAAGTAATCAAATATCCAACCGAAGACGATTTGATTCAGAACTGGGCTGATATCCTTTTTAAAAACAATTCTGGAATTGACCAGCTGAATGATGTTCCATTAAGTACCAATGAAATGCAGCAGCTTGTTGACCAGATTACAAAACTCAGAACTCCGCTTGCTTTGAATCAGTTTATAAATGGTAAAACAGTAAGCATCAAGCGAGACAATGACTCTGCTGATGTAGCACACAGAGGAAAAGAAGTAAGCCTTAAAATCTATGACAGACTTGAAATCAAAGCGGGTAAGAGCCGTTATCAAATTGTAGAACAGCCGTTATTCAAATGCCGTGATGATATTTATCCTAACCGTCGTGGGGACTTGATATTGCTTATAAACGGAATGCCTGTCATTCACATTGAATTGAAAAAGACGGGGATTCCTGTAAGTCAGGCAACGATGCAGATTCAAAAGTATGCCCATGAAGGAGTCTTTACAGGCCTGTTCTCACTTGTACAGATTTTTGTGGCAATGAATCCTGAAGAAACTGTTTATTTTGCAAACCCAGGACCAGACGGAAAATTCAACGAAGATTTCTTTTTTCATTGGGCAGATTTCAATAATGAGCCAATAAATGACTGGAAAGATATTGCGTCTAAGTTCCTTTATATTCCTATGGCGCATCAGATGATTGGCTGGTATACCGTTGCAGACAAAACGGATGGCGTTCTGAAAGTAATGAGAAGTTATCAATATTATGCATCCAGCGGAATAAGTGATGTTGTTGCGAAACACGATTGGGATAACAACGAAGTTTCTACAAAAGGAATCCTCGGTGGCTATGTCTGGCACACAACTGGCTCAGGCAAAACGATGACTTCTTACAAGACCGCACAGCTTATTGCAGATTCTGGCTTGGCAGATAAGGTTGTATTCTTAATGGACCGCATTGAGCTTGGTACACAGAGTTTGTTGCAGTACCAGAATTTTGCAGATGAAACTACAGAAGTTCAGGCAACCGATAATACCCGGCAGCTTGTAACAAAATTAAAGAGTGACAAGACAAATGAAGTTCTGATTGTCACATCAATTCAGAAAGCAAGTAATATCGCAGAAGACGGTCCAGTTACACAAAAAGATTTGGAGAAAATCAACTCAAAGAGAACTGTCTTTATTATAGATGAATGTCATCGCTCGACTTTTGGTAATATGCTGCGTGATATTAAAAAGACATTCACGAGGGCGATTTTCTTTGGTTTCACAGGAACTCCAATCCATGATGAAAACTCAAAAAAGATGAGTACAACATCAAGTCTGTTTGGTAATGAAATCCATCGTTATTCGATTGCAGACGGTATTCGTGATGGTAATGTTCTTGGATTTGACCCGATAAAAGTCTGTACTTACAAAGATAAGGATTTGCGTCAGGTAATTGCATTGGAAAAAGCAAAGGCAAAAGATGTCCAGGATGCAATGAGTGATGAGAACAAGAAAGCTGTCTTCAATAAATATATGGACCAGTCTCAGATTCCAATGGCAGGTTATGAAGATGATGCTGGTAACTATATCAAAGGAATAGAGGACTATCTTCCTAACTCTCAATACGATTGTGATGAGCACCGTTCAATGGTAGTGGATAATATTCTTGAAAACTGGACTGTCCTGAGTCAGAACAATAAATATCACGCAATATTTGCAACAAGCTCTATTCCGGAGGCAATAGAATATTATAGGGTTTTTAAGGCAAGAAATACTCAATTAAAGATTACTGCTCTCTTTGATCCAAGTGATAACAATGCTCCTGGAACGATAGATAAGATTGACGGTATTAAAGAAATCCTGACTGATTACAATAAGACTTATTCTAAAGAGTTTAAGATTGCGACATACGCAGACTTTAAGACAGACCTTTCAATGCGACTGGCTCACAAAGATGTATACAAAGGAATAAATAACAAGCCGGAGCAGCAGCTTAATCTTTTAATCGTTGTTGACCAGATGCTTACAGGCTTCGATTCAAAATGGCTGAATACTTTGTATATGGATAAGGTTATGTATTACGAAGGAATCATTCAGGCATTCTCTCGTACAAACCGTCTGTCCGGTAATGACAAACGACATGGAACAATCTGCTATTACCGAAAGCCTCATTCGATGCAAAAGTATGTAGACGCAGCTTTTAAGCTCTATTCTGGCGACAAACCATTTGGAATCTTTGTAAACAAAATTGAACAGAATGTGGCAGAAATGAACCGCATTGTAGAATCGATAGAGCAGATATTTAAAGATAACAAAATAGAAAACTTTGATAGTCTTCCAAAGTCAAAAGAAGATAAACAAAAGTTTGCGAAGCTTTTTAATGAATACAATAAGTATCTTGATGCTGCAAAGATTCAGGGATTTGAATTTGATAAGTCACTTCCTCATCGTACAGAAGAAGTTGATACAGGAAAGAAAACTGATGACGGAACTCCAATTATTGAAGAGAGGGTAGTGGTACCTGTTCCATCATCAGCTAATCTTTCAAGCCAGAATTACAATGCATTGCTTCAGCGATATAAAGATTTGACAAAGACTCATACTCCAGGATCTGGAACAGGTCCTGATGATGTTCCTTATGATATTAAGGGCTACATCACAGAAATAAATACCGGAATGATTGATACCGCTTATATGAACAGCAAATTCGTAAAATTCCTCAAAGTTCTGGATTCTGATAAAGCAGAGCAGATTAAGGAAGCCCTAAATGAACTTCATAAAACCTTTGGAAGTTTGAGTCAGGAAGAACAAAAATACGCAAATGTATTTATTCATCAAGTACAAAGCGGTGATGTAAAAGCTGATCCAACAAAAACTCTTCGCGACTATATCACCGAGTATATGATTTCAGATAGAACCAAGCATATTACAGAATTCGCTGCCTCATTCGGTGTTCCAAGTCAGGATTTAATTGATTTTATGAAACAGGATATTTCAGAAACAAATATTGATGATTTTGGAAGATTCTCTGCTCTGAAAGAAAAAGTTAATCGTGATATTGCAAAATCATATCTTGAACAAAAAGATGGTTCGCAAATATCAGCCTTCAAACTTTCAATGAAGATTGATTCTGTACTCAGAGCATTTATTTTGAGTGATGGAAAAGGGGAGTTTTAGATTAAAAGTCTTGACGGATTTCATATAACAAATAATAATTATCGTATTCCTTAAGTAAAATATCGCATCGCATGATGTGGTAAAAATATTTAAGGAGCGTACTATGAAAGGTCCTAAGAAAATTAGTTTCGGCGATGAAATATTCATCGAAGCTAAAAATGCGTTGCAATCAAAATTGGAGAAGTCCAAATTTGACAGTTTTGCAGCAAAATTAGGGAACATCCGTTCTTTGATGTATAATTATCAGAAGACTGATGATTATTATAAGAAGATGAGGATTGTTAAAACAATGCAGCAGGATACTGCAAAATTACAAAAGTCGTTGCCCAAGGGCTATAGGTCGTCACTTTTTGCGATTCAAAGAGTCCAAAACAAGATGTTTGGTGCTTGCCAAAGTTCCATTGCTAAAGAATTAAAAGATGCTTCAATGGGAGATGCTTGCTGGGACATTTATGTCGGAAAAGATGATAACTAATCTGCTTTTTTTGGCTTATAACTAATCAGGCAGAACGATACTTAAATCTTAATTGTTCTTTTGCTTTGAAAGATTTATTTTAACCAGGGCCTTGCTATGGATGAAACAAATGGGTTTCAGTGATGGCCTTACCTTTTTTATTACGCTTCGAGAATACCAGCCGTTGTGAGCTGGTAATTTTTTTAATTATGCCCCAGAATAATCGCTTGAAATAGTTTCGTAACCGTCAATTCTCATGTATTTTCCAAAAATAAATCTTTGAACTAAACTTCTACGCAAGGTGGAAGAAATTATGAGATCAAATTACAGTCGTGAAGAACGTCAGAAAATTGTTGAGGAATACATT
>Ga0256405_10002891_pt1 | contig 37320 bp, 66 predicted proteins | sample RumenRJG_02DNA_FD_189096 | JGI IMG/M metagenome (GOLD analysis project Ga0256405, IMG submission 189096) | Bovine rumen microbial communities from Lethbridge, Alberta, Canada - RJG_02 | ecosystem: Host-associated > Mammals > Digestive system > Stomach > Rumen | place: Canada: Alberta...
TATATATACTCCCATATCATTCCATCCTCTCTAATCTGCATCTATTTCCCCTAAATGTCATACCTTCCCATACCCATTCGTGATATATACATTCGGGACAGTTATACCCATTCAGTTTGCATATTCTTTCGATTTTGATTCTGCGGATAATTCTATGTATTACTCCCATATCATTCTCCTTTTAATAACTTGATGATTCTGTCTGCGGTGTTTCTTATGTCGATGATAAGTTCAAGTATATCCTCTGCCTTGCCTTCTTCTTTGATTTCATACTCAATGGTGCACAATATTCCTCGGCTGACTATGGCTCTATGCTTTTGAGGTTTTATCTTAAGTTCCATATCATTCCACCTCTTCCTCGTGTCCCCAAATATCGCTTATATCACTCCGCCAAGATTCATGAGCATCCTTTGGGCTTTTGCCTTGATATAACACGATGTTATCCATTATCCTGTCGTGTATTACATAGAGCCTATCCTCGGCATAATACCAATCGTGGTAATCATCTTCAACATCTACTGGTCTGAAATCATTCCAGTTAATCGCTTTATTTCTTATGGCTTTATAAACCATTTGAAAAGCCTCGTCTATATTTCTTACTCCCATATCATTCTCCTCACTTTCTTTTTTTCATCTTATTCCTTCATCGAAATATACAATCCGTTATGGGGAGCTTTATTCTTTTTCTTCAGATTTGTCAGTTCTTCATAAATCAAGTTCAATGCGTTGGTTAAATAATCGTATAAATTTTCAACCCCAGTGAGATCTTCTATATAGAAAAGCCTCCTATAATATGAGTTACCGCTACGCATATAAATAACAAAAACGCCTGAAGAAAGAGACTCGGCTGCCCCCTCTACCAACCAAACATTAACGTTTTTATGACTTTCTTTCCATATATTAATAATGGTTTGTATTTCGGTCATTCTGTTCCTCCTTATCTATAGGTTGGTTGCGTAATATTTTCCGTTTTCCATAAGAGACGAATAATGATGCGGTTCCACAATATAAAAACGACTTTCATATCCCATTTTTATTCTCCTTTATAACTTATAGTTGGCTCGTTTACCGTGTAAACTTCATCTTCTTCATCTTCATCGTTATAATTGCAATAATCACAATCTCCAATGCAAAGTCTTCCGTCACACTCTGGTGTCCATCTCCATAAACTTACGCTCATATTCAATCCCTCCTTAAAAACTCCGGTATAATAAACTCCTCCGGCTGTTCTAAATTGATCTTCATTTTTTTGATCTCTCTCAATACGGCTGTCTTTGTGATATGCTCCATACTGTCTATGCTTTTCTCAAGCTTTGCAATCTCTTTTGTAATTAAGGTTTCGTTAATCATTTTTCTCTATCCTTTCTATTACTTCTTCTGCTGTCAACCAGCCTTTGACGCTATCTCCATCCTCTTTGAATACAATGCTACCGAAAATCTCTAACAGCCCTTGCGAATATCCGTATGATCCCCATTGACAAATAGCGTCCCAAATCCTTTTCCCGTCTTTATACACAATAATCTGGTGTTGGTTATGTACATCGTGTTTGTAATCCCTGTCTACCCTTTCGTACACAAAGCCCTTTTCTTTTAAATAAGCTTCCAGTTTATCTAGTTCCTTCATTTGATCTCCTTTCAGTATCTCTTAAAAACTTCCTTATTTCTTCTGTTTTTCATTCGACCAAGTGCTATATCCCTCTTTCTATCTCTCTCAAGTTCATATAGCACTCGGTCTTGCTCTTTCTCCTTGCCTATCCTCTCGTATTCCTCGTTTCTTGCTTTTTCATATACCAGCCACTTTTCACATTTTCCGTGGCATTCAGCAGTTCTGTTTGGGCAATTTATTTGGCAAGGTTGTTTCATATTATTCTCCTAACATCTTAATATTTGATAACTTGAGTCTTAAATTGTCTGGCAATGATAAATTCTGCTTTTTCTCATTTACCACCGCTTCATAGACCATTCTATAATTGGCTCTGTCTGCTGTTTGGTTTGTGCTCATACATAAGTTTTTCCAGCCTAATCTTTTAACCGATTCTCTTGTAGGTTCATCCATTTGTTCGTATGCTTTTGATTCATTGGGTAATCCGTACAGCGAAATAAATCTTGCTACCTGCTTCCAACTCTCGCTCCAGTCTTTTGTGCCTACCATCATATCCGCTACTGTTTCTCTGATATCTGCAATAGTAGGTGGGTATTTGTTTGTTGCAATATATTTCTCGATGCAAGCCGTTGCTAAATCGCAAGGTAAATCTCCTATAAACTTATACCAAGTTTTTACTGCGTATTCGTCTGGTAAAAAATTCGGAGAAGTATAAGCACACTTTAAACCTTTGGCTAATACTTTAAACTCATCAAATGTCATCTATCCACCCTAACCTTTCTTGAGGCTCTGTTTGCCGTTTTGAAGGCCGTTCTTTTAATTCGTAAACTGTTTGCCAACTATGCTCTATTGACTGGTTTAAAACAGCGATTTGGACGCTTGCATCCGATGAAATGGCGTTCAGCTTATTAAATATAATCTTCCACGCTCTCTCCGTCAGCGGTCTTTTGATCGCATTACGCATTTCCCCGAAACATCTTAAGGCTTCTGCCAGTTCCGGATTGCTTGTATAGTTAGTTATTATATCATTAGTACTTTGTTTTTTAGTCTTTGATTTTTTAGTATTTAATTGTCCTTGATTTTCTAGGCCTTGAATTTCAAGGGGTAGAATTTCTGGGTCTTGTTTTTCTGGGTCTTGAATTTCTACCGGTTGTTCGTATATGTCATATATGTATTCGATTCTTCCGCTATCTGTCTTATCCGGCATCTGCTTCGTGATCCGTAAATAGCCTCCTTTCTTTAACTCCTTTAAAGCCGATTCAATAGCCGTCTCATTTTCTTTGTTGATTGCACATAATCCGCTTACGCTGTAGCCCCAATCATCCGGTAACGACAACATTTGGCTTAATAGCCCTTTGGCCTTTAGCGATAGGCTCCTGTCCTTGAAGTGATGATTGGACATTACGGTGTAATCTCGTGTCTTGTTGATCCTTATAATCATTTCGCAAACTCTTTCCTGTATTCTTCTTCCATATCTATTCTTAACTTCCTTATGTCTCCGCTTGCGCCATATACCAGAGGATTCTCCGCTTGTAACTTCTGCCGGCTTCTTCTTATGCTTTCAAAGCTGGGTAAGCCTCGATGTAATTTCATCACTTCAAAGAATGTATTCCTGTCTGTGACTCCGAAGAACCTCCTGTACACTTCTGCTATTAACAGAAAGTCATCGTTTCTGGTGCATGGCATTTCCTGTAATACCAGTGCTACCATATCCTTTGTCTTTTTCAGTTCTGTCATAAATAGTTCCTCCCATATTCTCTTATAAAATCCTCTTCGGTTTTGTTATAAGATGTTATCCAAGCGTTTTCGCAGATCCTCTTCAGCTTTAAATCAGCAGAACGGTTGAAGTGTACTCCTTCGTTGCTCAAATTGTGATGGTGACCACATAAGTAACACCAGCAACCGTCCTTATCCGACTTCTTCCTATTTGATCCTCCGAATATGTGGTGCTTGTGCAGTCCATAAATCGTACCGCAAATATAACATACTTTGTTGTCGCTCATCAGCGATTTACTCACTTCTTCCCCACTCCCTGTTTATCTGTCCTTCTATCAATCGCATTTCCAGTTTGATAGTATTTACGGACTCTTGGTTCGCTTTATAAACTGCTTCTGCTATATCACGGTTAAATCTCGCTTCCGCTACGCTTGGAATTCCATAGCAGGTCTTGTCTATCATACCTATGGCCATTCCTTCGTCACGTAGTTTTAGGCACTCTTGCCTTAACAGTATCTTGTAGTCTTTTTCTGCCTGTGCGTACTTCGTTCCGTTTTCTCTTAACTGTTTGACGCTGTAATCCAACTGCAAAGTTTTTCTCTGCAACTCTTCGTATAACTCCATCGTGATCCTCCTTTAGAACGGAATGTCGAATGGAAGCTCTTCGAACTGCGGTTCTGGTGCTTCCGTCTCCGGTGTTTCTGCCTCCGGCGCTTCTTTTGCTTCCTTCTTCGGCTCTATAAACTCCGCATTCTCAACTATGATATCTGTGGTGTAGACTTTCGTTCCATCTTCCTTCTCGTATGATCCGGTCTGTATCCTGCCTACTATGGCTAATTTATTGCCCTTCTTAACAAACTTCTCTATGTTCTCTGCCTGTTTGCCGAAGGATACGCAGTTTATAAAGTCTGCGCCTTCATTGATCCTGTCTACCGCCAGCGTGAATTTTGCTACGGCTTTCTGCGTATTTGCTGTATACGCTAACTGTGCGTTTTTGGTCATTCTGCCGATAATAAATACTTTATTCATCTTCTCTCCTTTCCGGTCTAAAGAATAATGCATCCTTTTCTACCCACGCTTCGTATGTCCTGCACGATCTGGTGCGTGACATCAGTTCCAGACAAAAGTTGGTGGAGCAAACTCTCATACTACCGTTGCCTGTCGCTCTTACTGTTACGAGGCCGGTCTTATCCGGCTTCAATACGAAGGTGCTTCCAATGCTGTAAAGATTGACTCTCTGTCTATCGTCCCATTTTAATTCGTCCGCTTTTGCTTTTGGTATGTTAAATACATTCTTGGCACTTGCAATCGTGCAATATCCTCTTCTTGCGAACGGCTTCTGTTTGATCTCGATTAACTCAAGCTCTCCCATTAAATCGATTGTATTCATTGCTTTCTCCTTTCCCACTTGAATATTACGTGTTCCTTGCGCTGGGCGTGCTGTGACAGTTCCAACTTCGAAATAACTCTCTTGCCGTTTATATCTTCCGTCTCGAAAGTGCTTACGTATATACCTTTAAGTTCGTTAGGGTCGTTTATGTCGTATCCTTTTCCGTTAGGTTTTGGGTTTGTAGCACAGGGTAGATAAATAAGCGGTGCTGTATATAACTCTCTTCCTATGCCCCAATTAAATCCGGCTCGCTTGAAACTGTCCGAAGCTTCTCCCTTTTCCTTCTCCGTATAGGACTCTGTGCCACAATCCCATTTCCAGATCCACTGGCACTTTCTGTCATCCCAGATCCCGATACCGCAGTACAGATTGCCTTTGATCTCTTTATGATCCCTCTGCCAATTCATTTCCCCGACGCTTTCGTCAAGTATCGCCATATCCACTCTGGCGTTCTTGTACAGGAGAAATGTAACTCCGCTCTTGAATACGCCTCCCACTCTTACTTCGATGTCCTGCGCTTGCAATGTTCTAAAATTCATCTGTTGCTCCTTTCTTCTACATATAAATCGTCTAATACTTCTGTAAACATATCAATTATGTCTGTCATTCTGCCCTGCTTGATGAAATAATTAAAATCAGTCTTCAGCATAGCTCTGGTTTCGCTCTTGCAGTTTTCACAGTAGCAACTTCCCCACGCCTCTTCTCCGCAGATGTCACACGCTACGCTGTCCTTGTAGTCTGTACTGCCACAGTTAGGGCAAGAACGCTGGCTCTCATAGCCGTAGTCCAGTCCGTGATACTCTATTGTAGTCTTCGGTTCTTCAAATACGCATCCGCAATCCATACATTTAAACATCCCAGTCTCCTTTCAATATAACTCCGATAATGTAAAATACCAGCAGGCTTCCTAATAATGATCCTGCTACAAATAGCAATCCTTCCATCTTTTTCCTCCTTCTTATCTTTTGAACAGATACTCGAACGGTGCGTCGGTGCGCATAATGCCTTTTATCTGCTCCATTTCGTTTAACTTCCATTCACGCTGTCCGGCCATTTTGTTATACCAAGTAACCTCAGTTATGCCTAACATCTTGGCCAGCTCCCTTCCGGTCAGTTTTCTGCGTGTCATTTCTGCCTGTAAATTCTGGAACATATAAGCCCTCCTTTCTATGATCTCTACATCAATTATATCACTTTATTTTTATATCGTCAATAATTTATTTGTGGCGGTTTAACCTTCCCACCGCCAAGGTATCTTATTTTATTTCTTAATGTAATACCCGTACACACATCTGGTGCCGTCTCTGGAGCAGTCGTATGTGTCGTGAAGGACTCCATCTATCACGGCGGTGCTGTGCTTCGATACGCTTACCATAACCCTTCCGGCTGGCAATTCATCTTCCTTTAAGTGTACCTTGCACCCCTGTCCGATCTGCATAGTAGGTACCCAAGTCCAACCCAGATACTCCATTATCTTTCTCTCTGTCTTGATGGCCACTCCGTTCCTTGCTGATGATCTGCGAGTATGCCTTTTCGTGATCCTCTCTTTACTGCCAAACTCGTTTATGAGGTCGTAAACCTCTTTGTACGGCTTTTCTGTTACTATAGCTATTGCCCTGCATACACAGTCTCCGGCGAGGCCTTTGTAGCCGGCCTCTGCCCTTCCACCATCGTCAAACTTAAACTTCATTGCTGATCTCCTTTCTATCTTACGAGGGCTTTTAACGCCTCGTACATACTGTTGTATTTTACGCCGTCCACTTCAATATTTGTGAACACCTTGTTTTCCTTCGCCATTTCTGCTTCATAAGCTTCGTTTCTTTCTGCGAGTGTATCGAACTCCCATATCGCTGTTTCATCTTCTTTAGCGAGGTAGTATGTTCTGCCATCGTTTCCGTAGTCGAGTCCGAGTCTGTTCATTATCTTTTCGGCCTGCTTTGCTGTTACCTTCTTAACTCTCATTTCGTTGCTCCTTTCAAAAGCGTGATCTCTATCTTACAATTTGATTGTATCAAATTATTTTTATGTTGTCAACACATTTTTTATATTTTCTTAAAAAATTTTTATAAAAACAACCACCCCTGCGTCCAGAGGTGGCTGTCCCAATGAAGTTATTGATTGAAAGGATTGCAACAAAACAATTTGATTACATCTAAAGTATATCACCGGTTGTCCTTCCGGTCAAGTAAAAATGGCAGATTTTACTCTGCCAATTTTACTAATACTCCTTGATATAATTTGGGATTTAATACATAAAGCGTTGACATAAGTTCGTCCATTACCTCCCATACCTTCTGCTGGTCTTGTCCTTTGATTGTCTTCATAAACTCCGACTCTCCGTATGATCCTACCACTTTTTCCTCTCTTATTTCTTCTTTTGGTTCTCCGTACATATAGTCGTAGAGTGTATAAAAGGTAACTAACTTTTTGCACTTTTCATAGGTGGGAGTAGACTCCTCAAGCTCTTTTATGGCGTTAAGGAGTTCACGCTTCGTTAACATTTATTCCTCCATCTTGTCAAGGGCTTTCTGCAATGCTTGACGAACCTTTGGATCTTCTACCTCATTCATCATTTCGGTCAGTTTCTCCATATCGTCTCCGCTGTACATTCTGCGAGGCCTTCCTCTACCGTCTCTGGCGTAACTTCTGCTGGTATATCTGCCCATGCTGTCTCTTTCTCTGCCTCTACCGCTTCTACGGTTTCCACCGCCTCTGTTACCGCCTCTCTCGTAACTACCGTCCTCATAACTCCAATCATCATATGAGTCTCCATATCCTTCCATAGCCATAATGGTTTCTACGGATTTCAAAGAGTGAGTTAATTTCTGTACGGTATCAAGTGTCCCTGCGGTCAGTTCTCCTTTGCTCGCAATCTTGTCCAGTTCATCGCATAGCATTTCTTTTAAGTCTTCTATGTATCTCATTTCGTCCTCCTATGCTATTCTGTCAATGACTATATTTGCGTTCTGTACGGATATAACAGGTGTAGGTGTTACAGTAGGGTCATCTGTAGTTGCGTCTACATATCTAACCGCTACGCTGAAGCAACATCCTTTAGGTACTGTTATAATCGCTGTACTTGTTACATTGCCGTATTCCTCTACTGCGGCTGGAGTAAATATCGCTCTTGATGTGAGTCTTGGCTCTCCATTTACCGTGATGGCTACCGCTATAGGAGTGAGTTCTCCACCTTCAGGGATAGCAATATTGCCATTAAAAGTGACTTGGTAACGAGCAAAACAACAAGAGGTGACGCCACGCAGAATAAAAATACCTGTCTCATCTTCGTGGTAAACATATCCACGATTGCAAGGTATAGATGCACTAAAGATAATTGGATTATCCAGCGATACATTCTGTACCGCATTTGCAAGATATTCTGCCATATTGTGCCTCCTTTAGAAGTTTCCACCGCATCCGCATCCGCAACCGTTATTATTGCAAGTGAAGATAGGGGTCCTTCCGTATACAGGTGTCGTACCTACGGGGCAAGTATCAAGTCTGTTGTAGATTCCATCAATAACCTGCTGATTCTGTGCAATCTGTGAAGCCTGTCCACGAGCAAATAATACTTCCTGTCTTAACTGTGAGATTTCGTCATTCTTTGCGTCAAGTTCAAGCGAGCAAAGTTTGTCAAGGATAGCCTGTGTTCCCTTTGTCTGCGAGTCAATAATATCTCTCGTGTTCATAAGGGACTGTGTTCTATCTGCACAGTTTTCAGTAGCTATTGTGTACTTGAGGTCTGCTGTCCCAAGTCTGTTCTCACAGCAACAGTCTGCTAACTGGCTCTGGAGTGCAAAGTTGCTCTGCATATTAGCAATCTGTCTTGCGTTTGCTCCCTGTTCTACGCCAGCAAATCCATTCGCAAGTGACATCTGCACATCGGAGCAACAGTTGCATAACTGTGTTGATAAGTTGCCGATACCATCTCTGATAGAAGTGATGTTGTTGTTAATCATCTGGTCTCTAAAACCATCGGAAGTGATTTCTGCCTGATTCATCCAAGGATAGAGGTCATTACCGCCTCCGCCATATCCACCGCCAAAGCCGTTATTGCCCCAGCCAAGCAGAAGTAAAAGGATAATCCAAGCCCAATCTCCACCGAATCCGTTGTTCATTCCATTACCATACATAGGGTAAGGAACTCCACCAGTAGGCTGAACGAGCATAGTTGTGCCCATTCCTTCATCAGTAAGTGCCATTATTTTTCCTCCTGTTTAATTATTTATGTTCTCACCTTCGTACGCCAAGTGATAACATCTGCTGTATCTGCTGTGCCTTCTGCACTGCTTGATTATATTGTGTCTGCGTGATCCGGCCAGAATTAAGCATATTCTGTATCATTGTGTTCGGATCACCTCCCTTGCTCTTTAACTGCTGTAAGCTCTGCATAAAATTGTTCTGGTTAAAGCCGTATCGCTGGAACATAGGATTACTCATTTCTCTTCACCCTTTCTTTCTGGTTCATCTTTTCCTTCAGTTCTTTGATCTCGTTTTTTAATACTTCTATATCGTCTGTTGTTGCAAAATTCATTTTTGTTTCGCCAGATGTCTGTGGTGCTTCGTTACGTATCTTGTAGTCAAGTATCGTTATGGTCGGTACGCCTACTGCGTTGGACGATTTGACGTAAATTGTTTGCGCTTCAGAATCCCACAAAGTCAAGGTAGTGTTAGGCCTTATGTTGTAGCCTTTTGCTCCGGCCTCGCCTTGCACCCACTTCATATCTGTCTCCGGTGCTGGCATCTGTGGCTGTGCCACCTGTGGATAAGTCTGTGGATAATTCATATAATTCTGTGGATAACTCTGTGGATAATAAGGATAAGCCATTTTTAATTCTCCTTCCTAAAGTAATAGATCGGTATTTCGTCACCGCTATCCCAACTGTCGTAATAAACTCCGTCCTGTACACATACTGCGTGTGATCCCGTACCTAAAATGAAGGTGCCTACCGGATTGTCCTGTGCGAAGTCTCGAATCGTGTAGCAGTTCGGGCAAGTATTCGGGATTACCGAACGGTTGAAGCCGTTGTCAATTAAATACGCACTCCATACGGCGTTTGATGCCGGCATATCTTTCATTTCAAAGCCCTTCAAAAACATCTGGGTATAAACATCGTCCCAGCTCTGGTCTGTGGCCTTGCATATAGCACGGATCGTGCAGTCTATGACTCTTTTGCCTTTTGGGTTCGGATTAAAGAACCTATATTCTCCGTTCATATCCAAAGCATAATAAAAAACGCCCTCTATTTCGATGAAATAAAAGGGCGATTTTCGTGCAATTTTTGTGCAATTGGTAAATTGGTCAATGATCTTATAAAAGTCGCTGAAAACAAGAAAAAACCGCCTTTAACAGCGGTTCTTTCGATTTATAAGAGAGGAGGAGAAAAGTCTACTCACGGAAGAGAATAGCCTCGCACTTGTAAACTATGTTTTTGATCTGCCGAACCGACATATCAAACTCCTCCGCAAGTGGCTCATAACAAATACCGTCCAACAACCTCCTCGAAATTATGGCACGGTATTTCTGTTTATGTATTCTTTGTTCAATTAGATATTCAATTTCGTTCCTTGTTAGTGCGTCCCAAGGCTTCATTTCTTCTTTCTTCTTGTTCCTTTGCTCTTCCCCGATTTCTTTCTTCTCACTCTGCGTCTAACTGTCACTCTTTGACCCATCGTTTACCTCGTTGTACGCTCCTACAATGTTGACGCCCAATCCGTCCTGCGTTACAGACGTCTCTTCGCCTACATATTCATACTGATTCCAGAAATACAGCCAAAGTGCGTTTGAAGCAAAGATAACGACCAAGCATATTATAATGATCTGGGTTAGCCTTTTTATCGTTCTTTCGAGTCTTGCTACCTCTGCTTCGTGTGCGATATACGGTACGGTGATTTTCTCTTCCATCTCATTGCTCCTCTCATAACTCGATGTAGTGATTTACCATATCTTGATATACTTTCTTCAACTTATCTATATCATTCCCTGTTACAAGATGATTGATAAGAGTCATTAACGCTTTCCCTTGAACTTTTTGCTCCTCTTCGATTCTGTCAAGGTATTTGTCTAATTCCTCAAGGCGGTCTTTTTCCTTATTGAACCGTTCATCGTGCTCTTTCACTTTTGCTTTTACCTCTTTAAATGGATTTAACGCTGAAACTATTATCTTTACGCCTCCTCCAATAATAGCAAGAGCACCAAACAACTCTAATATTGTTGTGTACGTGATTTCTATACTACTCATAAGTGTGCCGTGGGAGAGGGCTATGGTAATTTTTCTAGGGGTTTCGTGAGATTATTTATAATTATGGAGTTTGATATAACGCCCTCTCCTCTATTTGATTATATTACTTTTCTTCCTCTATGTAAAGAATTAGTTGGCAATCAGTTTGCCATCTTTATCGAATGTGCAAGGCACGTTTCTGTTCCCTACTACCATATGTCCGTCTCCATCAAGATAATACATATTGTTCTTCCAACGTACCCACTTTCCTGCAAGCATCTTGCCTCCACTTCCAAGATAGCACCAACCTTTGGAATCCTTTATCCATTCGTTTTCAGCCATTTCTCCATCGCTCTTAAGGTAGTACCAATTATCTCTCCATTTAATCCATTTGGAAGTAACCATTTTACCATCCGAGCCGAGATAGAACCACTTACCTTTGGAATCCTTTTCCCAACCATTCTTTACTATTGTGCCATCTTTATAGTAATACCAATATCCGTTTTCTTTCTTCCAACCGTTCTTCATAATTTTAGCCGTCCATAATACATCTGGGATACATCCCTTCATACTTCTCTCATAAGAGTGCCATCCATCGTTGTGCCTGTAAGATGAGTCCTTGGTGTAAAGCCAATGCTGCCCGTTTTCGTATTTGAAATCGACAAAGCAGACATAGTGACCTCCAAAAGTCCACACCGTGGAATCTGGTGCTGTGCCTTTACCAAACAGAATGACTCCAACCCTATCGCCTTTTGAGACCTCTTCCCAAAACGATGACATTGTGTAATGCCTCATATGATTGCCTATATACTTATCAAGTCCAGCATCAATGCCAGCCCATTCTGTGCCGTTTCCATTAGTGGCATACTGACGCATAAACCCTATCGTGTCCTTTGGAGTGTAATTCCAATACTTGGATAATTCCATCGCACACATAGTCACAGCACATAATCCGCATCCGTCCGATTTTACAGTCCACGGACTTTTAGGATACGGAAGACTTGCCCATCTAGGGTCTCCTTGGTCAATTATTCTTGGGTTCATTTAACTCCTCCTTATCGTAATTCCTCTTAAGTACCTTAAGAACAATATCAAGGAACGCTACGATAGCCGTAATTGTCCCTACAATTTGTTCTCCATATGGGAATCCCCATATCCCAGCAAGTGCAAAATATAACGCTCCTATTGCTGGTAAAACAAGGTCTGCGATTGCTCTCAAAAAATCATAAGTGCTGTCTGAAATTCTCATCTTATGTCTCCTTTCTATTTCCATTTACCGTTAACTGACAAGTGAACTGTAGTCGGTGTTGATGTCGATACCGCAATCGATACCCTTGCGAGACGGAATCCTACGGACGTGGTATTGACTTCTATATTCGAGCAGAACATCAGCATACTTGACGGATTTGCATTCGCTTCGCCTGATACGATGGTGAATGGTAACGGAACGGTTATCGCATTTGAGTAATTCAGCTGACCCGAAGCGGTGTTCGATGATGGCTGAACTGAAGCCTTGCCCCAACACTTGAAGATTCCGCTTGCCCACTTCTGATACGTCCATATACCATCCGTATTAGTTTCTACAATATAATCGGCCTTTACTGCATTTACTAATTTTGTTAGCACTCCTTTAATCCCGACTCCAAATCTTGAAATTAAAGAAGACCACTCTGGATTATTCAACGCTGATACTAACGGGTCGTTTATATTCTCTGGGTCAACATCAAGCATATACTCTTCCGAGATAACTCCTTCTTCGTCGTCTTCCGCTATACCAAAGAATTTAACAGCCTTTTCTGGCCTGCTGATATGTACGGCCAGACCGCCTTTGGGGAATACTACGGAAGCTGTGGTAGCCACTTCTTCGTTTACGTCCGTTATGGTAATAGTCGCTGTATCGGTATATCCTAAAGCAAATGCTATTGGTAAGCTGTCGTATCTACCGCTTTCATCCGTTGTGGATATATTTAGCGAGATCCCTCCGGAAGCAACAATAGTCGATTCGTGTATCGTTCCATCCGCTCCCTTTCCTGCTTGCCATTGGAATGTAACTTTGATGTAATCTCCAGATTGCTTTTCTTTTCCGTCGGCATCACATCTAATCGCTTTTGCTCCGAATATCTGCGGTGGAATATAAGCGTCGTTCCAAACTGCGTATAATATCGCATCGCTATTGGCTGAATATGTACCCTCCGGCGAATAAACTACGCTTCCGGTTGGTGATGTAGCCCAGCCTGCAAAATTATATCCGCTTCGTGTAGGTATAACCGGCGAAAGGTTTAAGTCTACTCCGTAGGTCTTCGTCTGGTTTGAAGGCGCATTTGATCCTCCGTTTGCATTATACGATACCGTATATGTATTGACTTGCCATTGTGCGTAAAGCGTTACCGACTTATTTACATCGTATGTACCGCTTGGATAATATTTAGTTCCTGTGCCGTCCTTATTTGTAGTCCAATAACGGAAAGTATATCCAGTTCTTGTAGGAGTCTTGCTCGATAAAGTCAGTGGGTACTGGTCTGCCGGCACATTTGGATCGCTATGCCACTTCTTTTGGTTGTCCGGCGCACCACTTCCTCCGTTTGCGTTGTATGATACTGTGTAAGACGTCCAAGCACTTACGGACACGCTTCCGCTTCCTTCCAGATACCCAGATGAAGTTCCGCTTAAATCAAGAGTGCAACTTAGCTCCCAAGTTCTGGCTTTTTCTTTTTTCTTGATCCAGTAATATGCCGAACCGATGAAACTGGTGGAACTTGTGACGTTCACCGAGAAATTAAAAGTTCTGGTAGGATTACTGCTTCCGCTTTCCCATAATTCTGGGTTCTTTCCGGCTTGCGTTCCTGCAATAGTAATGCTACCTGCTGTTGGATTTTTATAAGAGCCGTTGGAGTTATTCAAATATAAGTCTACTCGTACATAAGCCCAAATATCTTGGTTCTTTTCTGTCGTGACGCTTAATGAGATTGATGACATTATGCCCTCCTAATTCCTATACCGCCTCTAAACTCTATTATCTCAAGCTCTCCTATCTTGATAGAATCGTGGATTCTGGCGTTATTGATGTCAATAACGCTTTCATCCTCATCCGTGGTAATGTATGCTACTTCCACATCGTTTTTAACCATTGAGATTCGAGTATTTGTTACCTTTACTTTAGTCTCCCCTAATGCCGTTCCGGTTTGAATCGAAACGGAAGGTTCGTTCTGGTCTATTACTACCGATTTGGATAGCACTTCCAGCCTGTCGTTTATCCCACCTTCTCCGATAATGGATTCTTGTGCCGTGTCTGCGGTAATCTGCGCTGTGTCTGCGGTAATCTGCGCTGTGTCGGCTGTTTGCTTTGCATCTATTGCTTCAGCATTCGCTTTATTGGCTTCTTGCTGTGCGTTTATTGCTACCGTATCATCCGTAGGCGGTTTGGTCGCATTTCCGGTGATCCACGCAGTTCCTCCTGCTACCCTTATCTGGACGATATCTCCTTTTACGCAGTTTATGGTCTTTCTAATCGGTGTTTCGTAGACTCCAGAGGGGATATGCACCCATACCGTATCTCCGTCTACTCTTGTTACTTCTGCCGTTGTGTCGTACGGTTTAGTAGTCTCTTGCGATTTCTTTAACGCCTCTGTAAAGGTGTGTAATAGTTGATCCGTTTTTAGGCTCATTGTCTTACCTCTTCCGTAGTGTCTGCTCCGTATCCCAGATTTATCTTTTGCGAAGTTATAACATACACGCCGTCTAACTGATCGTAGTTGAATTTTACGTAATCTGTTACATATAAGTCTGGAATGTACCTTCTGGTATAAGACGCCTTCTTCGACACTCTCTGGCTCTGTTTAAGCCTCCTGCGAGCATATTCGTACAGGGTCTCGCCTACGTTCAAATTACACGACTGTTCTTCTGCCCAAATCTCACGGCCTCTTTTTGCAATGTCTTCTTCGTCCTTCACGATAACCGAGTCTGCATTCATTACCGCTCGGAACACATTCGGGCTTTGGTACCAGTCGTTTTCTTTCGTGAATACCGGCTCTATGCAGTCGTTATCCAAACCAAAAAGTGCGCTGGGTTCTGTTGCTAAAGGGCAAATATATATTTCTCCCTTTCCGCTTATTTTGATCCTCCAGTTTATGGCCAGCAGAATTTTATTAAGCATCGAAAGATATGTCTCTCCGGCCTCCGCTATGATATGATCCTGTAATACCGGCATATTACTTTCGATTATGGCCGGTGCCGGTGTCGCATATAATAACTCCCTTACTACGCTACTTCCAGACCCAGCCGGTGCGTACCAGCCTCTTTCTAACAGTATGTCGCTTAAAGGCTTTAATACCGAATAACATTCCCAAGTATTTGACATTATTCTGCCGTTGTTATCCGTCTTCGGGCTTGTGGCCAGTCCGGTGAATATTGCCGTATGAGTCAATTCGCCGTTTTGCTCTGCGTCCATCCAGACTCGAATCCATTTTTCCTCTTCTAACTTTATATCAGTTTGAATGTCTGCGGATTCTTTTAATTCGCTGGTTGATCTTGAAACAGTACCGCCTTTTATTTCAAGGCGGTCTTTGTCTCTCCAAGTTACTCTGTCAACAAAACTGGCATAATATCGTGCTTCCAGTCCTTTACTCCAGTCCATATTATCCTCCTACGACAATAGCATCATAGCCTTGGCCTTCTACCCTCGTGATCGTCAGCGAAAACTCATTTATCATTCCGTGCCTTTCGTGGTTCTTTGTCTCGCTTACATCTACATTAGCGTGGTATGAGGAGCCGTCTGCGGTTCTTACATTGCATATACCTGCAAATTCCGCAAGCCGTCTTAACGCCTTTACGGTATCCGGTTCCAAACTATTTAATGTAATCGCCGATACATTACCGCTTCTCGATATTGTGGGATTCCAGTCTCCTTGTATTGATCCTCCCAGATACTTCTTTTCTACGAAGTCTTTCTTCCATTCGTTATTGGTGTCCACGTTGTAGTACAGTTCTACTCTATCTGTGCCAAAGTCTATAATGGTTTTGTCGTATTTAAATCCCGAATTTAGGTCTTTCCACGCCGGTGTACCGTCTTCCGTGAAATAATCTCCGTTTGCCGTTCTTAATACGACTCTATAGCCTCCGTTTATCGCTGGATAAGGGTCTAAATAGGTCTGCCCAAATTCGCCTCCTTGTAGGATCAGTTCGGGCTTGTCTATGCTTAATCTGTAAATATCGCACACATCGCCTTGCTGTACGTCTGCTACTTCCGGTTTTATCATTGCGACTACGCCTTGCGAGAACACGCTTGCATACGGTTTCACGGCTTGGTGAGTCCAATGTACTTCAAACTCCAATTCTGTTTTTGACGACTGGCCTATTCCGTCTTGTACCGTAGCGACTATCTTGTACTTTGCTCCATCGTCCAGCATTCCTTCGAGGTCTGCCAAATCTATGGACATCTCTTCGTCTCCGGTCTGCTGTTTCATACATACCAGTTCGTCCTCGTAGCCTTGATGTATGTCTTCGTCCGGTCTCATTATAGCATAGGATTCTGCTCTAACGATTTCTACAGTAGTTACGTCGCTCGTTCCTGCGCCTGTTACAGTTACCGTTAATGGAAGCTCCGTCAATGCCAACACTTGTCTTCCTCCTACTGTGGTAGAAACTAATGATGTATTGGCGATTACTGCGGATAACTCCGGTGCTACTGTAACATAGAACGTGTCGCTGTAATCCGAGAACATTCCAGAGGCGGATTTAACTCGTAATTTGAGGTCGTATGATCCTTCACTCCAGCCTTTATCCTGTGCGTAAATTTTGATATGCTTTTCTGTTAAAGAATGTGCTATGATTTGCCCACTGCTTACTAATTCTGCATACGCTTGCTCGCTTCCGTCTGTAGGCGAATAGTTCCAAGATATTACTACGCTTCCGTCCTTTGCTATCGTGGAAGCGCTCAAATTAATCATTGGCTGGGTAGGTGCTGTACTCATAATAAAGTCTATTGTATCGGAATACGGACTGTAGTCCTCTCCCGACTTAAATCTGGCTTTAAGGTAGTACCGCTTGCCTGTTTCAAGGCCTTTTATAAGCCAATTCACGGCGTATCCGTTTACTTCGAATGTATCCGGCTTTGCATTACTCTGCCAAGCGTCTTCGTCTTGCGACCACGATATTTCTATGCCATCCGCTTTATTCCAAGTCCAGTCCCACGATACCCTTATATCGTTTCCGTTTAGCACTTCCGCTTCCAGCCCTTCCGGTGCTTTCGGCGTATTGCCTTGTGTCGACACCGCTTCGGAAACCATTTCTGCAAAGACTGTGTAAACACTAACGCCCTCGCTATTGGTGATCCCGTTATAAGTGCCTACATAGGCCTGTACTTCTATGGTGTATTCCTCGTTTTCCAGCCTCTCCGGTATCGTTACTATCGCTTGGCTTGCAGATGTGGGTATGATCCCTATAATAACGCCTTTTGTGTATCTAACTGTGCTTTTGTATATAATGCCGAGGAACTGTCTCTTTACTGTAATATCCGAGCCGTTGTATACACAAGCTGTCGAGTTATTGGTCGCTTTTACTGTCGCTGTGTTTTCGTTGACGCTGACGTTCAATCCCGAAGGTGTTGCCAGTTTCCCCTTCCGCACTAACACTATGTCGCTGTATGCGTTTCTGGTGTCGTGCGTCGTCATTACTCTTGCGAATAAACACTGATCGTCTTCCAGCCCTCCGGATATATTGACTGATGCGCTGTCGTTACCGCTTGTGTCCATTGCTGTTATGGCTGTCTGCCAAGAAGGGTTAGCCGGTGGTTCTATATCTGCAATTGGAATCGCTTTAGCGTACTGTACCGCTACCTCGTCTATTGGCCGTGACTCTATTGCTAATGCTTTCCAAGTCATATCCAAAATAAATCCCGACGAGTGCAGTCTTGCGTCCGCTCCTATAACTACTGCGCTGGAAGGGTCTGCGTAGACGTGCTTCGTGTACACCCACTCCGAATCGCCTCCACATCCTCTGGATCGTATCCTAAACCATCTGGTATGTGATCCGTAAGATATTACTGAACTGTCTTCGGTAATGCTTTTGCTGTAATTAGTGGCAGAACCGCTTCCACTCTCCCAACCGTCTACGCCTCTCGTCCAATTAAGGTTCTTTCCTTGCGCTTCGTCGCTTTCGTGTACCAGTATTGACTGCCATTCGTACTTCGTAAATATATTCCTGCTGGTGTTGTCTGCGTCTATGCTGAATGTAGCCTTAAATACGTTCGAACTTGTTAATGTACTTGTTACCGATGGTGCTGGCGGTTTATTGACTGTCTGGTATAAATATGTATCGCTCGACCAGTCGTATCCGCTTTTCTTGCCTCTTACGCAAAACTGTATCCCTAATAATTTTTTATCCGTATTCGGATGGTATTTAGAATACATATTGCTGATCGTAAAAGTAATTGACCTGTCGTTTGGCAATACCGAAAGTTCTACCCAAGATGTATATTTGCCTTCGTCAAGTCTATACCAGAATCTCTGCCCTCCATCGTAGTTCGTGTCTCCGGCTTTCCAACTACAAGTGAAGCTGTTATCTTTCCTTGACAAACTTAATCCAGTTGGTGCTTTAGTTTTAGCCATTAGCCCATCCTCATATCCATTCTTAACTGATGAACAAATCTATCTGCATAGTCCTCCGGATCTTCCGCTCCGTTGACTGTCATATAGTTGTTTATTACTAAACTCCTTGTCGCTTCTCTACCGTCCTTCGGCGCTTTTAAATTCAATTCGTAATTGCCGTCATATTCCGGTAATAAGGAGTCTAAACTTCTCTGGATGAGGTCTTCTCCGTTTTCAAGTCCTTGTGCAAGTCCTTTTACTATGTTTCCACCGATAACATCCCTTGCCCACTTTGAAGGTGATGCTATTCCAAAAAGGCTCTTTATGAAGGATTTGACGTTTCCAATCCACCCAGAAATAAGGTTTTTGATCCATTGCAGATTTCCTGCTATGCCGTTCCAAAGGCCTCTTACTATGTCCGCTCCTATGGATGCCATTCCGGCTATGCCGTTTCTAATTACCTGCGGTATCTGGCTTATAAAGTTCGCAACTTTCGTCTTGAATGATCCCCACATATTACTCACACCTTCGGAAAGTTTTGATACTATTTGTGATCCTGCGCTAAATACCGAACCCAGCACGCCTATAATGGCTTGTACAAACTGCGATATAATATAAGGTGCTTGTTTTATTAATTCTGGCAATGCGGTTATAAGCCCGTTTACCAAAGACACTAATATTTTGCCTCCGCTTTCTGCTATCTTCGGTAAGTTTTCTGCTAAAGCCGTAACCAAGGATACAATAATATCCGGTGCTTTTTCCAGCAACTGCGGTATTGACTCGCCAATTCCTTCTATTACGCTTATTACGATGTCCGTTCCTATGCCGATGATGTCCGGTAACTTATTGACAAGCTGGGTAATTAGGTCAGTTATTAGTTTCGTTCCTTCTCGGAACAACTGTGGTGCGCTCTCCAAAATCGCTTTTGAAAGTCCGGCCACTATCTTTCCACCCATTTCCATTACCTGCGGTAATTTGTCGTTGACGCCTTGTATGATACCGTCTATGCCTTCAATGATCTTGTCAGCACCCGAAATATCGCCTGTGAACACCAAAGCCAAGCCATCGGTAACTTGGGTCAATGATGGCAAAAAATCGCCCATAAGGCGGTTTTTTAGGCCGTTCATAGTCATTTCCATTGTGGTTAACGAGTCTTGGAATTCGGCTGAAGCTTTTACAGCAGATTCCGGCATAACCATACCGTATTTTTCTGCCATTTCCATCTGCTCTTCGATGGCTTCTGTGCCTTGATTAAGAAGAGGCCCTAATTCAGTTCCGGTTCTTCCTAACAGTTTTGTAGCAAGGACGGCTCTTTCTGTGCCGGATTCCATACCGGACAGGCCTTTAATGGTTTTTTCAAAAAGTTCTTCTTGCGAGAGGTTTGCAACCTCCTCTTGACTAATTCCTAATTTCTGGAAGTCTTCGGAGTTGGCTTCTGCCTGTTGGGACAGCGTTTTCATTCCCATCTTCAATGAGTCTACGCTGGTTCCAGCCCTCTGCATAACATAATCCCACTTCTGGTACGCTTCTGCGCTTATGCCGATTTTCTGTGACATTTTGTCAACATTATCGCCATATTCTGCGGTCTTCTTTGCGCTGTTCGTGAATGCTACGCCTAAAGCGGTAACACCGGCTGTAAATCCTGCTATTACCGAAGCACCTTTAGCAATAAATCCTCCTGCTTTTTCACCAAACGCCTTCGCTTTACTTCCGGCACTGTTTAATTGCGACTCGTAATCGCTTGTATCTAGTTTTAACGTGGCTACTAAATCAAATAGATTCATTTTTTACTCCGTTCAGCCTTGTTATAAAATATTGTTTGATTTCTTCGGCTGTACGCTCTTCCTCCGGCTTCTGGTCTATGATCTCGCTGAATGATCTTGTTATCTGCGTTCCTACTCCGTAAACCTCTGCCAGATTATTTACGGTGTGCATAGTCGTGGTTGCTATATAATTTCTGTAAGCATCTTCTATGCGTTGCTGTTTGAGTTTTGCCCTATAATAGCAAAGAAACGGCGTTATACTTCGCCGTCCTCTGTACTCTCCGTAGCAGATCCAGAAGATGTCTGCTCCATGGTCTGCTCCTGCGAGAAAAAAAGACTACTCAACTCCGGATCACTTGCTATATCCATTACCAGATGTATTAACTTCGTTGGCGTTGCTTCTTCTCTCTTTTCTCTTGTTAGTGGTTCGTACATATCCAGCACTTCGTCTGGGAATTTCTTAAGTATGTACGATACGAGTTTCATTATCGGCGTTCCCTTTGTGTGTACCAGATTCTTGAATCCTTCGTCACTAACAATTGTCGATACCGGCAACATAATGTCTGCTAATACTTCTACAGCGTCATTGCCCTTAAAATCCGTTAATTTCACCTTTTCACTCCTCCCTTATATTTAACCTTCTACGGAATAAAATTCCATAGGCATTGTATCCTGTGCAGAACTGGAAACATGACCTGTAAATTCAAGAGATACCTGTCCTTTTCCGTTTTTCGTAGTCTGGAGAGTAAAGCCTCCTGTAGATAAAGCATTAATCAATTTAATAGCAAGGAATCCACCGTCTGCTCTATCACCTACCCACCAAAGGTCTGTGAAGTCAGTCTGCCTTAAATCTCTTCTCGGAGTAATTTTGGTAGTATCCGTGCCATCAATATCTCCTGCTCCTAATGACCTTTTAATAAGTGTAGGGCTTGTTCCAAGTGCAGTTGTAGACATCTTACAATCCCAGCCTGTGAGTTTTTTAAACTCCTTAAGGTTTACTGGAGCGTTATCTACATCTTCCGCTATGTCTTCATATGTCGGAACGCAAGATGCATTTATACCGCCTGTTGTAGCACATACAATGTTTGCATCTGTTACTGTAGGCTGTGCAGGGTTGAATGATGTTAACAGAATACCTGCATCTAACTGCATTTCTTCAAATGCGTCCTGTGAAATTTTAGTATATAATCCCATAGTGTCTCCTTTAATTTTCTGTTAAAAATTCTACTAATACGCTTATAAGAATACGCCTTACGTCCGAATCGTCTGGATCGTTAAGCCTCTGGGCGAATATGTTGCCTCGTTTTACTACCATGTAGCCTCCTTCTATCGCCTTGATGTAATAACTGTAGCTAATCCTTTCGCTTATTTGATCCGCTTTTTTATTGATCGCTTCCCAGCTACTGTCTCTGTACCAAATTGAAGCTGTCATTGGTACGTCTATCCCTATTGCGTCTGTAGAGGCTTCAAATGTAATATAAGGCATACCTACGCCATCGGGTACGGTGTACTCGTCATAGGCCGGTATGCCAAAACTATTCCAAAACGTATTAATTGCTTGCGATTTGTCCATTTAAGATGTACTCCTCTGCTGTTACTTGCCTCATATTAAGTGTAGCACTCTGCGGTGTAAATTTATCGTCTCCGTCAGAAGTAACTCTGAATATCTTTCCGTCTCTCAATCTCTTGAAAACATCGTGATATTCAAACACAAGATTTCTCCTTGTGGTCACTGTATAAAGTGAAGTTACTCCTGCTTGCTCTGCCGTTCTTGCTTCCATAGAAGTATCAAATGTTATAGCCGCATCAAATGTGAAGCCTTCTTTCCATACAGTTGTATAACCGCCATAGCCATCATTCTGTGTGGTCTTATCAAGTTTTACGCACGCTTCCATTCCTGCGTCTAATAAACTCATTTGAATTTTCTCCATTTGTTTAATCTGTTTGCAAAAACACCTTGCCACGAAGCCGATGATGTATCTCCGCTTGCTCCTTTGGTATAGGAGTAACCGCCAAAAGACTCTGATGTATACGGTGACAAAGCCTGACCGTCCAGAGTGAGATATTTCTGTTTCCAAGCGTCTATTTCAGCATTCAGGGCTATGACCTCTGCTGGTACTGCCATAGCCCATAAACCGCCGTGATAAACTTCGTCTTTCAGTTGCCTCTGCGGATACTGATAGACTCCATCGTTAAATACGCTCCCAACTATGCGGAAATACTGACCATCTTCCAGCAACTCTGTCTGAACATTGCCGTCTACGATTGCTACATCACCGATATATCTCGCATATTCGAAGAAGTTATTCAGTTCCAGACATAATTCGTAAAGCATATCCTACTCCTTTAGTGTTCTGTTGTTGTGGGTGTTGTGATAGTTCCCTTTACAACTCCCTGTGCATACTCTACAAGGAACTGGATTCCAGCCATAGCCATCATTTCTACCTGTGCTCTTTCATCGGTCTGCTTTGCGTGCGCTCCGATGTAGCCAGTTTCATCTGTAGTAAGGTTGAATGCATAAGCAAGGTCTCCGCTCATTGTCAGATAGTACATAACAATGTTGTCCTTTGCAGTTGAAACTACTGTGCCCTTTGTTACCTGTGAAGAAAGAATAACTGTACCAAGACCGAGGAAGTCTTCAATATAAGTCATTCCGAATGCAGTCTGGGTGCTAATTGTTGCTGTAGCAAGATAATCTGCAATATCAAGGGGATTTACAAAGTGTACGGGAGCGATAGCATCGTCCTCAAAAAGTACCTGTAACTGTCCCCAAGTCTGTGCAAGTACAGCCTGTAAATTTGCTCCAGTTACTGGTGTTGAGCCTGTAATAGTTCCGTTAAGGAAAGAGAACAGGTCTGTTCTAATGGTTTTCTGAATATCGCTTACCATTTTAGCGTCTGTCTCATTGACTGCTTCCTGATAGCCTGACTTCTGAATCGCTTCTGCAGTTGTTCCCTTTCTCCACTTCTTAAGAGTAAGTTCGCCAAAAGGCTGTTTGTTTCTCTGATACTGGGAAAGAGGAATAATTTCTCCTTCGGGTACTACTCCGCTCTGGAGTGTGCCTGTGGTGGTGTAGTAGTACATTGTTGTACCTTCCTGCATAGCAATCTTCCTTGTTACTCCGAGTGCCTCGATGAGTTTAGGAAGGAAGTTATGTGTGAACTGAAGAACGAAGTCAACTTCTCTGACCTTGCTCATCTGTGCCGCTTTGATTACATTGGTTTCTGCTGCTGTTGTTACGTTACTTGCCATTATGTGTGTCTCCTTTTAAAATCCGAATTGTTCATGATGTTCCGCTATCGCTTTCTGTCTTTCTATAGGGTCTTTGATAGCATAAATCTGTTCTTTTGATAAGGTTACGCCACTTCCTTTAGGCGGTGTTTTAGTGGACTCGCCTTCGGTCTTTGTCTTGACTATGAAATCAGCCCACTCTTCTTTAATACTGTCCGTTACTTTGTCAGCGTCCTTTATGTTTTCTCCATCAAGTTCTAAATCATCAAGTTTAGTCACAGAGAGAATCTTGTCAATGAGTTTTTCGCTCACGCCAGCCTCGGATAAAAGAGTCTTATAAGCAGAAGCCTTCTTTGCAGTAGTTTCTTTGCTCTGAATATCTTTCTTGTATTCGTCAAACTCCTGCTTGATTGCTTCGTACTTGACTTTATAAGAATCGTCCTTGCTGGAAGTTTTCTTTAATTCGTCAAGTTCTGATTTTACTGAAGAATAAGCCTGTGCGTCTGCTTTGTACTTGTTGACTTCTTCTTTTAATCCGTCTACTGTTTCACTGTGTGCTGTGATGATTTCGTCGATTTTGTCTGCTTCAATTCCCAGAGCAGATAAAAACTTTCTTGTAAGAGCCATTGTTCCTCCTTTTCTTCGTAGGCAGTTCTTTGCCATTCGGTCATTAAATATTATATCAGTATTGGTTTTGGTTGTAAAGCCTATTTTGAGGCCTTAAATCGCCGTTTTCAGCGCTTTTTATCATTGTTTTAGATATTTGGTCAATATCTCTTTATAGTTCGCTAAATTCGCTCTTAATTTCGGTAGCATAAACGGTCTGGCCGTCATTTTAGATGTCCCAAATTCTATGTATTTGGCGTATGTGACGTTGGTGCCTATGTACAGCGTTGGTTCTTTGTCTGCCGGTGCTGTGCCGGTATATGATCCGCTTGTATCGCCTTTGTCTGCGCTGTATGATCCGTCTACCGGTGCTTCTCCGCTTAAGGCGAATGTAATGGAGTTCTTCATTAGTCCGGTGTCTACTGGTATCGGGTCTCTTGTTACATCGGTTACCGCTTGATACCCTACTGCCTCTAATGCCAGCTTTACTTGCTCCGTTAACGCCTCTATTATGATCTTGCTGTTATCGTTTTCAATCTTCATTCTACTTCGTATCCAAGTCTGCAACGGCAGTTATAAACTTCCGATGGGTCTCCGTCAAAATCCTGTGGGTACATAAGGCCGTTGGAGAACGGTTCGTCAAACTCCACTACTTCTCCGTTTATCTCTACGTGGCTCTCTCTGGTGCGGTCATCGATATGCGCTATCCATACCTTCTTCATTTTAATGCCACGTTCTATTGCGTCCAGTCCGGCTTCGAATCTCCCTGCGTTATGCGAGTGGTTTATCATCGTCCTTGCATTTCTTACGGCCGATGTCCTATTCATCCCTACTGCTCTGCTTAACCTTTTGGACAGATCCGGTACGGATTCTCCTTTGATTGCGCTCTGTAATAGTGCTGATCTCATACGCCTTTCGTTCCATTTTAAGTCTTTTGGTATGTCTACTCTGGGTGCTGGTAACAGTTTACCGCCTTTTAGGATATGCTCTATGGCTTTCCGATCCGCAAGGCTCATATTCAATGCGTATTTGACATTAAACTCGTTTACCCAGCCGTTGTACCCTATCTTGTACGCCTCCGGCATAAACCGCTTTATAATATCTGCGGATTTTGCATTGGAGTCCGTGGCAAGTCTGCATAGCCTTTTTATTAGCAAGGCCGAAGAAGCTGAATATAATAAATACTTTTTTCGCCATTTTTTATACTCATCTTCCTCCAGCTTCTCCTTTTGCTTTTCGTCTATGTCGTCAAACTCTGCCAAATACGCATCGATTTTTTTCTTTGTGGCCGTGTCAAGCTTCCTGTACTCCGCTTTCAGTTTCCAGTCCAGTTGTTTCAGCAGTTGTTGCTCTGTCATAGTTCAGTAACCTATCTTCTACTAATCCCGATAACACTTCTTCTGTCTTATCCGCATCGCCTAATAACTCAAGTATCTTCTTTGCAATATATTCATCATTCAAATACTGGGCTGATGCTATAACTGTTTCTATTTCTTCCTGCGTATTAACGATTTTAGACCTTGTGTAAGTAGGCGTGTCATCTATACCAACAATCGCAAGAATTTTCTCAATAAATTCGGTTACCTGATATTCCAAATCGTCAGCCTTTGAATTTATAGGCTCGTATGCGGCTTTGATTTGAGTTGCTGTTACCGCACCGTCTGCAATATTCTTCACATCAAGCGCCATAGCGTCTTCATATAAGTCTGCTCTGATTCTATCAAGCAACTTTTCTCTGCCCTCAATAGGTGGATTGATTGAATGAGGTTCTGCTGTCACATTGTCATCTGTGAACGCTCCGTGCAGTTCTTTAATTCTACGTAAGAATTGCGATAAATCTACATCGTCCATACCGCCAGCATTATTGAGTGTCCAATAAACGATTGAAGCCTCGTCAATGGTATTGCAGAAACCACTTTTAATAAGGTCATAAGCGTCTATGTTTTCCCTCAAGCCTACTATTGTTGATTGGTGAGTGTCATCACACCAAAGCGGAATAATAGGAAATGAATTATAGTTTTCGCCTTCCGCTATTTCCTCACCACCATTTTCCGTGTACTTGATATTCAAAACGTAAGGTCTCTTGTCATTTATTATAAAACCTTTTCCGTTCTCCCACCTGTATTCTGTAAATCCGTCTTCTTCATAGAATACTGCTCTTAATGGTTTACTTGCTTCTAACTGCCAGAACCTAACTCCTGCTCTAATCTTTCCAGTATCTTCATCTACCAAGGGTGCAAATTCTGTAACAGGAAATACTTCAAGATGGTCTAAATTCCAATAACCGAAACATACTGCTCCTATTAGTGCGTTTTTAGTGGCTTTCATTACTTTTTTCTCAAAATCATCACCAAGTTTTTCTTTGGTGGATTCTTCTTCGAATGAAATACCATTACCTAAAAGATACTGTACTAACTGTGTAGTAAATCTACCGTAGAAGTTTGAGGCAAGTTTATAATTTGCCGAATACACATCTGGAACAATCTCGCCTGTAAACTTTGTAAGGAATTTCTGATACTCAAGAATAGTGCGATTTTTCTTGCAAAAATAATCCTCTGCTATTTGTGCGGTTTTGTAAAGGTCTGTGGTAGTGTGCCAGTTTATAACAGACTTCACAAAATCCATTCTTTTCTGTTCGTTCTCCCCTACCTCAAGTAAATCTTGGTAAGTCTTCATTCTGCTCTCCTTTATGCTTCTATAATAGTCTATGTGTTGACATATCCATAATAATTACTACCTCTTGAACGCACCTCATTATTTTCATTTCATTAGTGTGCTTTGCTTATTTTAAGCATAAAATGGTGATATGCCATCTGGCCAGTCTAATGTGTATACTTCAACTGTATATGTTCCATTTATTGTCAACGAGCTGGATGTATTGTATCTTTGATGAAGATTTAACTTTCCACTGGATGTTAAATTGTAAACATACACACCATATCCATTTGCACCGCTATACAGACTGGATTGAAACATATTTGAATTGTTATATCTTATTACATATCTCGCTATAAAAGTTGTTACAGTACCAGTTCCACCATTTGCAGGATTCGGATTGATGATAAAATTATCTGTTCCATAGAAATAACCCGCCCTTTTTCCTGCTTTATCACGAATCCTAACATAAAGGATTTTAGATGATGTGTATATCCCCGATAAAATAATTGCTTTTGTGGAAGAATCAGACGTTGATGTTGTACTTACTGTTAATTCCTCACTATGCATCAATGTCCATGGTGATGCTCCACCTCCACCGCCAGAATTTGTCCCCTCGGTCTTGACTCCATCTTTTCCATAGAAATATTTTCCGCTTGCAACATCACTGGCAGTGGCGGTTGTGTCCGATATGTCAATCAATGTATTTTGCCCATACATCACTTTATTGATTGCCATGTTCTCACCTCTATCCTATTGTGACAGTTGTGCCATAAGTGTTTGGTGTTTCAGTGTAGGGAATCGCATTGACTGTGACTTGTGATAAATAGTCATATCCAGTGTCTGGCAGGATAGTCTGTGATGATGTGGATGGTGTTGCGGTCTTGGACTGTACTGTCACCGCCTCGCCAGAATATTCGCCCTCGACTCCAAGAATTTCGATTCCTGCTTTTATGTTGGCAGGGATGATTTTGGCTTTTTCAGTCGCATCAATGCCAACCTTTCCAGAGCCATCATGATATCCCTGCTGAATGGAATACTCTCCAGCCTTTGTCGCTATCGTGCCACTCGCACCGCCTCTGTTGGGCATCTCGCCTGTGACCTTATTCTTGTTCACATATGCGATTCGCCCCGCAAGGATTTCCCCTGCAAGAGCATTGGCATCCGTTGTGTCGGAATCCTTGGTGTTTGTTCCCTCGGTCTTTACACCGTCTCTGCCATAGAAATATTTTCCGCTTGCGACATCGCTTGCTACTGCTGTGGTATCGGTTAAGTCAATCAGCACATTACCGCCATAGATTATCTTATTTTTTGCCATTTCTTTAATTACCTCCGATAATCAATTCACTTTCATCTGCAATGTAAACTGTTAATCCGCTTTCGTTCGATGTTTCATAGTAAGGGATTTTATTTACAGTCACATCATCTGCCATCAATTTCTCTCTAGTCTCCAATATGGTTTCATTGTGTGCTTTTGGCGTAACTACATATTCGCCATCGTATACATCATATCTTTCTCCGCTTATAACGATGGTTTCATCAATAGTGAAGTTTATTTCTGGCTCTTCAAATGTAAATATAAATGTTTCGTCACGCTGTGCTAATTCAAAAGGATATTCAATCTGCATACAGCACCTCATTCTTTAGATTGTTTTCTGTATTGATAACAAACTTGTTTGAACTTGCTCTTTTTTCCTTCAAGCCGTCTTGGTAAATCCAATTCAACTGTACTTTGACTTTGCTTGTCGGAAACCGCAATGTTTCATTTTGTGTCAAATACACCTGCACCGTATGCTCTGTTACCGTGACATCGTTGCCTGTTTTGGTCAAAATCTCCCTTTCGTCTGGTGTGGAAAATGTTACCCAAACTTGCGTCGCTAATGTCATATCCAGCCCATCTGGTGCTATAAAAGTGTATGTCGGTGTAACGCCTCTAAACATCAATGCCTCCTTTTTACAATGCGTTTAGTCTTGACCCAATAACGGAGTGCGTCCATATCGTGGTCATCTATCTTTATCGGTCTTTCTCTTCCTTCATCATTATCCCATACATAACCTGCTATTTCTTTCCAGAAATATTCAAGGTTAGGGTCTATCTTTACCAAGCCTTTTTGCAAGGCTGTTGCGGTCTCTCTTATCCCATCTTCTACATCGTTGTCTGCGTCTCTTACTTTGTACCTGCTTCGCCTACGCAGTGTTGCTTTCATTGATGCCGCAGATGGGTCTATAATCACTTCTATCTTCTGGCCGTATTGTAACACAATGTCGTCCGTAAGTAAATCTAAATCGTCAGCGTAGTCTTCGTCGGTTTTCTGGCGTCCTTCTTTTCGCCCAGAATAGTAGTAGTTTTTATATGCGTACCATACGCCATCGTATTTACCCCATAAAATCGCCGCAAAAGCGTTTTGTGTGCCATAGTCAATAGATAGCCCTATTTCCGTATAAAAGTCTTTCTCTCCATTTGTTTTTACCTTAAAATCAGGTGTCCCTTTGGCTTCTTCATACATAGGGTAAATAAGACCCTCTGCAATACATCTTTCGCCTAAAATGTCCCTGCGATACCATATTGAGCCTTCTACATACTGGCTTGCTATTTCTTCCTGTCGTTCTTTCGTGATCGACAGATTATCGGCCATTGTAAAGTGCTGGTACTGGTAACCGCCTTTGTACTGATCTTTGTAAAGGTCTATGTAATTCTCGTAAATAGGGTCTGCTGGGCTTGAAGGGTTTAAGTCCCATAATACTAAAGGCTGGTTGGAGGCTACTTGACGACCAAAAGCAACTTTGATAAACGAACTGCGTGAGTCCTCACAGTCATAATGCTCGTTTATCTCCGTTGCTATCCATAATCCGTATGAGTTTCCTAATATCTTCTTATAGCTGTCTGCTTTGCCTCCTCCGGCAAAAATAACAATCTTTTCTCCGGTCTTTGTTTGTATTATGAGGGCTTCATTCCCTTTGTATTGTCCCCATCTGCACCGGCCTTTGAAAAGGTTTTCCAGCCCGTAGCCGTTGCAAGCTCCGATGTTTAGTTTGGCGTTTCCGATTGTTGATCCGCTTGCGAGGTGTATTTTGTCTGTGCAGGTCTCAAGATACATAGAGGCTATTATACAGTGGTCTATGGTCTTTCCGCTTCTAATAGCCCCTTCTGCCACATTCATTTTGTTGTTTAAGGCGTTTTTTATGTATGCTTTATGCTTTTGTGAAAATGGTTTCCAATCAATTGTCTGCATTTAGCAACTCCGCAAGAGGCGTGAGATCCTCTATCGCTGTTATTGTCTGTTCTATGGTGTCTTTCTGTCCTAAATAGTTCTTGCCTAAAAATATGGCCATTGCTGGGCTTTTCTCTGCCAGTTTAAACTGCGTACGCCTTAAACTGATTTTGCCGTAGCTCCCGAATGTTTTATATATCTCCGCAAAAGTCTTTTCGTACTCTCTCTTGCAGAATCTCTCTACGGTGTCTACTGAACAGCCAAAGAATCCGGCTATCTCTTCCTCTGTACACATTATGCTACATAGTTTCTCAAACTGCGTCTTATCTATCTCTATCCTCGGACGTCCTGTTTTCTTTCCCACTTATTTGCACTCCTTTGTACTTGTATACGATGTCACCGTTTTCGTCTTTGTGATCCGGTACTAATATTCCTCCGTACGCTCTTGCTGGGCTGGATGGGTTCTTCGGCTTATTCCAGTTGTTGTGTAAATAATCTGCCATACTCATCCTTAACCTTAATGCCCTTGCTTGATTAGTGCCGGTATTGTATGAAGTCGCTTCTACCCAATTAAATCCGAACATTTCTTCTATGTATGGGCTTATGTCGCTCCATCTTACTTCTCCCTTTTCTCTCGCTATAATAACAGCCTGCCCTATGTGTCCTCTGTGGCTGTTAAACTCCGGTGGCACTCCGCAACAATTGCAAGCGTCGTTGTAATCTCTGCATTGTGCGTCGCTCGAATGGAATCTCATCCCTAATTCGTGGCAATACTCGCTCATTTCCTTTATGGTCGGTATCTTAATAGCCCTTGAGAGCCTCTTATAGCCGTTCTGGTGGCTGTTTTTCATATAGAATGAGTGAATGTCGTATCCGGCTATTTCGGACATCTCTTTGTAGCGTTTTTTGAGGTTCTGGTCTGCTCTGCTTTCCATACAGAAGAACTCCGTAGTTACGCTGTCTGCTCCTGCTTCTTTCGCTCTCTTTATAAGCTCTCTCCAATCGTCACTTACGCCTATTATGTATGGCCTTAACCTTAAAGTGACATGTATGCCTATGTCCGTTAGTCTTTTGATCGCTTTCAGCCTCTCTGTGGAACTGTCTACGCCCTTCTCCATTCTTCTGGCCTTTTCGTCGTCATTGGTTATGATCGATATTTTTACGTGCCAGTTATGTGCGTGCTTCTTAAACAGATCCATATATCTGTCGTCCTTCGTCCACCACGTCGCTTTGGTGCTTAATGACAGGGGATAGTCTATCTTGTCAAAGTATTTGAGCAATTCCAGCGTTATGCCGTGTTTCCTCTCGTACTCATCAAATTCGTCTGCCATTCCTCCCCACTGCATTACCTTCCTTGCCTGTATGTATGGGAAGAACTGTCTCTCGTTCTTATTTACTGCGTCTTCGTCGTATGCGAATGCGCTCTCAAACAGTTTCTCCACCTTCTCCGGATTTACGCATCTTACGTCGCCTATCTTGTAGTCCGTTAAGGTGTGCGCTTTCTGAAAATAAGCGAAACAGTAAATACAATTGTAACTGCATTTGCTGTAGGTATCGAATGTCATTGGCATACTGCAATCCGCTATTTCGTTAGTCCATCTTGGTGATCCGTAATTTTTTGTTAATTCGCTACTCATTATCCACCCTTATTACCGTCGTTTTCGTTCCTTCTTTGCACTGTCCTTCGTATCCGTGTTCCGTAGCCCACTCGTTAGCCTCTGCGTAATTCTTGAATTTAAGTATTACTATCCAGCTTTCGTTTACCGGCTCGAATCCCCACTCGTCGTCCCAATCCATTTCCCCTATGTCGTCTTCTTCTAACAGTACCGCTATTTCGTCTGGATGGAATCCGGTTCGGCTTAAGTCCATTCCCTCAAGGCTTCTTAATACGTCTCTTAACTTATCGTAGTCCCATTTGCCTTTGATCCTGTTAAGGGCTAATGATAACTGCTTTTCGTCCTTTAAACTTAAGTCTACTACGGATACTTCTACCTCCGTATAGCCTAAATCTTTCAGCACCTGTACTCTCTGGTGGCCTCCGACTATGTTTCCTGTCCTTTTGTTCCAGACTATCGGTTCTACATAGCCAAAATCTTCGAGGCTCTTTTTTATGTCTTGGTACTCTCTGTCTTCCGGTTCTAATTTGATCCTTGCATTGTATTCGGCTTCTTTTAATGAGTCGATATTAACCTTTGTAATCATTTCTCCTCCATATTTATAATCGTTACCGGTGTTATCTCCGGCGCCTTAACTCCGTGATCCTCCAGCCAGCCTTTTATGTCTGCGTCCTTTTCGAAACTGATGTATATATCGAACGGCTGTTCTTTAGGTTCTGGTTCTCTCACGTCTCTTTTGGTTACGTCCAGTTCTTCAATGTCCTCTTCTAAAAATCCGGTAAACTTTCTTTCCTCCGGTGTCATTTCGCTTAATAATGTTTCAAGCTTCTCAAAATCCCATCTGCCTTCCGCTTTGTTTAATACGATGTTAAGCTCCTTTTCATCGTAATCGTCCAGATCCACCATTATCGCCTCGACTTCTTTTATGCCTTGACTTTTCAATACGGATACTCTCTGGTGGCCTCCTATAATTACATTGTTTCTTTCATTCACTACTACCGGCACTACCAGCCCAAATTTGCCTAAACTGTTGTTAAGGGCTTCCCACTCGTCCATTCCTTTTTTTAGGTCTATTCGTGGGTTATATGGTGCTGGGTTTAAATCTTTGATCGCAATAACCTTTGTTTTCACCTTTTCTTTCCTCCTGCCAAACTGATTTTTTTATCCTTTATAATTACTCTAACTTCCTGTGTGTTTTTGCTTTGCGGTGCGAGTATTTCTGGGTATGCTATGCAGAGCCTTTTTACTACTTTTTCGTTTTCGTCCGAATGCCACGTCTTATAACACCCTCCACTATTTGTCCGGTGCTTTGCGTCTACCGCAACATAGTTGTGCCTAAACACTCTGCCTCCGTTGTGTAAAATTCTCGAACACAGTTCTATGTCCTCTTTGGTCTTGTATCTCTCGTCAAACTTCATATCAAAACCTTCCGCAAATCCTATGACCGTGTTCACCGTAACTTTTGTTGATATTGTAGGGGACATAAAATACTCGTTATAAACAGGATATATGCCAAACAGTTTGCCTCCGTTTCTTTTCGTGTGGTCGAAACACCTGTTTATGATCCTTGCGAACATTTCTCTGCTTTCGACCGGTACCAACTTACCTTCCCTTAATATGCTGATCCTGCGTATATCATCGTCCAGCATTAAAACATTACAATCAAAATGCCGTAAAATATTGTTCCTTGCTTCTGTAACGGAGTTTGCCCTTGCCTGTATTATATTCGACACTCCTGCGTATTTCTGGTAGGCCTCAAAGTCATCTTGTGTTTGCACGAATGTGAATATTATGTCTTTTGGTATATTTAAGCTCTCTAAATATTCCAGCGTTATTTGCCTTTCCGGCCTGTTATATGACGGTATCGCTATTATGTAGTTCTCCATTAAATATCCTCTCTCTTAATTCGCTCGAACTCAATCCGTGTTTCCTTTTGTTATAATAGATTTTTATGCCGAGGTCTTGGCACTCGCTTTTGCCGGTGAAATCCTTCCCTACATAATCTTCTCCTACGAATCTTATGTCTATCGGCAGGGATTTTATTGCCAGTAACAGATCCGCTTCGCCGTCCAATGGTATCACTTCATCTACTGCCCTGTGTGATCGGATTTGTACATATCTTTCGAATGCCGACTGCACCGGCTTGTTTTTTTCCGGTCTGTCCGTTGTGGGATCGATTATAAGGCCGACATATAAGTAGTCGCAATACCGTTTGCATTCGTCCAGCATAAGTGCGTGTCCTGCGTGTAAAAAGTCTCCTACTACCGATGTAAATCCTCTAATCAATTTCCGCTAATACTCCTTCCGCAAATTTCGTTATTAGGTCTGGGTCTTTCCCGTATCTGGTTAGCCTTAATATATACATAAATTCAAGCGTCTTTACTGCCTCTAAAATTCCCTTATCCGCTAAAACGCCGTCCAGCCGTTTTAACCACCATCTTAAGTCAATTCCATTCCCTATTTTGAAAATCCTCTCATAACCGTCTATGGACATTCTCAATTTGGCATAATCCAACAAATAGGAGGAAGCTTCTTGATCTGGTCGAGGGTCGATGTAATAATTAGTCCAGCCTTTTACGATAATATTACATAATGTCATATCGCCGTGGCTGGCCGAGGCATTCTTCTGGAAAAATTCATCTAATTTGCACAATTTGTCCTTGCATATTTCTATCAGTCTATCTATTCTTTCGTCTCTGCCTTTGTTTGCGTCTAATACCTCTAACAGTCTCCACGTGGCGAATTTATTTATGTGCCTTTTCGCTTCATTGCTTATGTCGTTTATAATATCCTCAAAAGATGATCCGTCCAAACAGTCGCAGGCCAGCCTTCCTTCTACATATTCCATATAAAGGTTTTCGTAAACATTGCCTAATATGCGTGGGTGCCTTAATGCCGTGTTTTCTGCCCACTCTTTTACCTTCTCCACCTCTTCGATACTGCTCATTTGCTTTACGACAATATCTCCAAGCTGGTAAATCTTTGCTCCAGATCCTCCTTTTAATTCTCGAAAATCTTTGCTTATAAAATCATCTAATGACATTCCTTTTTCGTCTACATAAAGGTCTGCTAACGGTTTGCCGAATATAATCTCGTCATACGCCACTTGGTGCCGGTCGAGCCATTCGATTAGCGTTGCTTCGTTTTTTGCCTTTGCTTTGCCTCCGTCTCCGTTGCACGAGCCCATACCTCTGGCTGTGTATAATATGATCCTTGCACCTAAATGATCGTGAAGGTAATTTATCTTGTCTATCGTGGCCTGCATTGGTATGGCGTTTTCATAGCCGAGCCTTTTTCCGTCCTTGCAAATTGTATCGTCTATGTCGAATACTATTCTTGGTGTCATTGTTCTCCTCCTTTTGTCCTATTATAGCATATAGTTTTTTTTAGTACAATAAAAAACACGCATTTAAGCGTGTTTTAATATCTAATGTGCAATTTCTTGTCTTTCCGGTTTTCGCCGTTCTCTGGTACTGTTTCGTACTTTTAATCGCTTTTATTTTGATAGCCACCACTTGTAGACTTCTTCGCCTGTTTTCCACTCTGTTGGCTTTTTTTTGCGTTGCAGTAACATTCGGTCGAATGCTCGGATGTAGGCTTCTTTTATCTTTGGGTAGCGTTCGAATTGTTTTAGCCTTTCCTTTTTATTTGCCATCGGACACCCTATGCACCCTAATCGTTTGAAGCCTTGATCGTATAGCTCGCAGTATGGAATATTGTATCTGTTTATAAACTCCCACACTTCATCAGTCGTCCAGTCAATTATTGGGTTAAGAATGAATCCTTTGCTCTGCATACAGAACCTTACCATATCTTCGTCCATATTGTCTGGGTCGAGTCCTTTTCTGCGATCCGTCAATTTTGACGTCTGCGGAATTTCGAGTCCGCTTCTGGCTTTTCGCCTCCGGTTTGATTCATCCCACCTTACACCAGTGATTTTGTCTCTGCCCTCGCCTCCATCTTCTTTTAAGTATTGACAGCAGTACCTAACTATCCGTGTCGGAGGCATTTTCTTCTTCGGGATCAAGTTCCACATTGTGATCACCTTGCCATCCTTATCCCTTGGAAAATCCATACTTACATCTGGGTGATTCTTTTTTATAAACCGTATAAGCTCCGGTGGGTCTACTGTTGTGATCCTGTAATGAGCATCATATTTTACTCCAGCCATATCGCATAGGGCTTTTATAACGCAACTGTCTTTGCCTCCGCTAAAGGCTAAATACCAACTTCCTCCTCTTGGCTCAATCTGTTTGATCCTCTCTATTGACGCTTCCAGTTTCGTCATTCCGTAGATGTTCAACTGATCTAACATTTATTCCTCCCATCTTTCTTCTATGATCTCTGCGAGTATCTCCGGCAACAGATAACATCTAATCGTTACATCTAACGCTTCTACGCCTCCATTGTCGAATGTGTCTTTGAGGTCTCCTCCAAATTCTTCGAGGGCTTCTCCTAACAATTCCCAATTGTGGGTTAAATATTCTTCTGCTTTGTAGCGGTTGAATGTGTAACTTCCGCTTCCATATCCGGTTACGCTGTCGTTCACCCACATATCGTCAAACAACTGGTCGTATGCCTCTTCCTTATCTTCGTAAGCTTCTGTTATGGTCTTGCCTATCCACTCCTCCTTCTCTTTAATCGCTGTTCTAACATCTTCTCTCATTGCTTGTCTGTAATCATAATTCATCATTTTGTTGCCTCCTTCCTTTTACCACGCCTGTATCCGGCTTGCTATTTCGTATAACATTTCGTGATCCTGCCAAGATATAACGTCTCTGTCGAAGCTTCTGTCTATTTCCCAGAATGCCCTGTTTCTCTGGTCTTCGTTTCCTATCTGCTGGATCTCTTTTACCAGCCTCTTGAATGTCTTTGGCCTTTCGATATACATTGTTGTTCTCCTTTCTAACACATAACCTTTACATCTACCGTTCCGGTGTACATTCTGCCTTTGCTGTCTCTGGGTGCCAGCCTGTAAACTTCTTCTCTGCAGGCTTTTTTTGCCTCTGCGTATGTTCCTCTTGCCCAGAATTCGTATCCTTCAAAAGTGAAGCCCCAATGGCCTCTGCCCTTCGGCGTTCTGCCGTGTTCGTTTTCATATTCGCCTGTGTAAAATATAATCTTCATTGTTGATCTCCTTTCGAAGTGCTTATCTTCATCTTGCACCTTAACTATATCAAATTTATTTTATATTGTCAATAACTTTTTTATATTTTTTATAAAAATTTTTATAGAAAGAGAGCACCGCCTAAACAGTGCTCTCTTTTGTAACTGCTGGACTATGATCCTCCGGCTTATTTTCTCTTTTTTCTCCTCTCGTAATCGTTTGCTACCGTTCTCCAAGCGTGATACATAGCCCAGCTAACAGGGTCTTTTATTTGGGGATTATTTTGTGCTCTCTCGTATTCTGAATATAATACTTTGATCGCTTCTTCTATCGTCATTCTATCCCTCCGCTTCTAATTTGGATAGCCGAGCCATATTCTGTTTTAAGTAAAGCATTATCTTTATATCTTATTGTATCAACAATTACTTCTTTAGTTGGCTTAATTATAACTTCAAGCCATTCTCCCTTTTTCGGCATATCTATTCCTTTTAGTATTATGCTCATCGCTTCTCCTTCCATTCTTCTATCCATTCAAGATTGGGTCTCATCTCTTTTAACCCTCTTTTTATTCTGTCTGTAAGTGTCTCTCTTTTCAGTTCGACATATTCCATATGCTC
>Ga0256405_10002893_pt1 | contig 37314 bp, 36 predicted proteins | sample RumenRJG_02DNA_FD_189096 | JGI IMG/M metagenome (GOLD analysis project Ga0256405, IMG submission 189096) | Bovine rumen microbial communities from Lethbridge, Alberta, Canada - RJG_02 | ecosystem: Host-associated > Mammals > Digestive system > Stomach > Rumen | place: Canada: Alberta...
AAGATGAGAGAGGCACCATCACAGATTTTAAATCTCACTCCATTCCGAGTGAAATTTTAGAGAGTCTCATGCCATGGAATATGTATGAGGAAAATTAAGTCCGAAAATTTAATTCGGACCTTTTACATAATTTTTTTGCTTTCTTTTACCTTTTTGATCAAAGCAGAAATATTAAGCCCATCTTCTCTTGTTGGGTAGTGGAAGAATTGATAAGCTCTAATCCAAATATCTCTAAACCGATTTTCATCAAATGGTTTTTCGGTATTTTTCATAGAAATATCATTAAAATACCATCTAAGTGCTCTTAATTGCAGATTTGATATATTTCCAATGCAACGGAATAGATTCTCCCCGCCTTTAAATATAACTCTAAGTGATTCCAAACGAGAATCTTTTTCTATGTCTGAACGAATCTCCTCAAGATATTTTTTTCTGTGCTTATGCCCAAATTTTTCCTGCTGAATAAGAAGATTTGTTGCTTCTCGCATTGTTTTTATCGCACATTCATACTGTTTTTTTTCGTTTTTATTTACATTTTTCAAGTAAGTATCAAGAAGATTATCTTTTAATGAGTTGAAGTATTTGGTTGCAGAATTTAAATCACAGCAGTTATACTTAAATTGGGAAAGCAATGATTCTGAATCAGAAAATAAATTTGGATAAGCGGAGGCAAATAAATCAGGAGAAACATCTTCTAAAGGAGATAAGTCGAGTTCAGATTCTAATCTTGTGTAACCTCTTCTTCTCATAAGTGATGAAATTGCTTCTTTTTCATCTGGAAGTAAAGATCTTTTTGCAGAATATTCAAGAAGTAAATATATTAGTTTTCTAGCTTTCTTAAATCTATCTAGAGCTCTTTGATGGTGTCGTACAGAAGTTCTGTCTTTAACCGTATAGTTAATTCCCCCTCCATTTTCTGGCATTTCTATTATATATGCATTGATTTCATCTTCAGTAGGAATGCCGTTTGTTGTAAACGAAATATTACCTGTATACTTTCCACCCATATCTGAAGCAACGACCGAATATACTATTTTTGTCATAAACTAGCAACCTATCTTCTTTTCTAACTAATCCATAATAATTATTATAGTACAAAACTTATCATTAAAAATGTGACTTATAAATAATTTGTGTGTATAATTTATATCCTAGAAGTGGGAATACAGTAGCCTGTTAAAATTTTCTTTTCTATAACGATTTCATTTTTGATATTTTTCGTACCCATTTTTTTTATCCACAGTCTTTGATTTTCTGTAAACAACGGCATGGCCTGACTATCACTTGCACTATGCTAATACTGCCGTGAATGCAAAGGTACAGGAGTGTTTTTTTCAGTCGTCACCAAATCAATAGATCACAAATCGTAGATATTTAGTTGAATATTCTTGTCTTTACAGTATTCTGTAGTCCTCCTGAGCAGTTCTTCTTGTTCGTTAAAGCTGCTTTTGAGTGTATCAATGCTTTCAACGTCTAAATTGAGACGTAAAGGGCCTATGAAATGTAATTCAAACAGATCAAATATAGGTACTTCCCCGCCGATGGTGTCAAACATTGTATGAAAGTTATTCTCATTGATCTCGTTTTTTAAAATTTTATCTGCAAAAAAATACCAGTTTGGTGCAGGTGAGCTCAAACGAATGAGTGGCTCTCCATGGCCGTTGCTTAAACCGTAGATACAGGTGGCGATAGGTCTTGATACCCTCGTTGGAACTAAGCCGTTAAAGTGAGCAAAGTTCATGGAATCACCGATGACGAGCATCGTTCTATGCCATAGATTTTCCTTTTTAAATTTTAAGGCCACGCCTCCATACTGATATTCATAATCAAGATTGGTAAAATAGTTTACTCTAGAATCGCTGCACGACAGATAGCCAAATTTGGGATAATCTTCAGGTTGAAGATCTTCAGCTCTGACATTATACATAGCGCAGGTTGAAGTGATGCGACTGCTTTGTCCGCCTATGGTTGCACTTTTCCCCGTCAGCATATTGCTCTTTAGCTCCTCATCGTTAAGAATGGAGGGCAGATCTTCAACATGCACATTCATATAAAATGCACCTTTTTTTAGAATTTTGTTTAAAAACAGTGAGATTACCATGGCGATTTGCTCAAAGTTGCGAATGTTTGCTTTGAGTTTCTGCAGGTATTCAAACTGATAATTATCAAAATTTTCCAGTAACTTGAATCCTTGTGACATTTTCTTTAATAATTTTCCTCTTTTTTAATTTAAGTTGGCGATGAATTTATGTAGATGGAATTGGTTACTATCTTTAACAAATAAGCAGGATAGACTGTCTTGTCTATCGAGAAATTGAAACAAACGATAACATAATAGAACTTTTGAATTTTTTCTTGGAGCATAATCACAAAATTCTTAGTACTAAATGGGAGCGTTTGGCTAAGATCAGCATTACGACAAGTAGAAGTTGCAAAAAATCAGCGTCGGCATACATGGTCATGCTATAGACTAGCGCCGTGCATAGACTCCAAAGCAAGACCTAAGACATTAAGACTGAGTATGTACCTTTCGTATATACAGGCCACAAATGCCCTTTCTTGAGTCATGTGCATCATGATAGTGGTAGAAAACATACTTGTGACTGCGGTTCATATTCATGGGGATTGGCTTAGTGCTATGAATAGCTGTATCTCAACTTTGTATGCTGTGGATAGCAGTATATGGCATACTGAGTAGGGAATTATATGTTCTGCCTACGATGGGGATGACTCGCCCGTATTTTTCGCGTCTTAAAGACTAAAATGTACTGATTAACACTATGTAGTGGCAGGCAGCATGGATCTTAAGCCTTTAGGCATAGGGAGCGCTAAAATCGACTTTTTCTAATTTAATCCACAAATTGTTTGTTTTGAATTATGAATTTTTGAGGTAAAATCTGCTTGTGATGTTGGCTTTGTGTAATCTTTATGAATACTAATAAAATTTTTCTTATAGGTCCCATGGGGGCTGGAAAGAGTTCGATTGGCAAGTCTTTGGCATTGCTCAGGCAATTACCCTTTATTGATATTGACGAGGAAATTGTTAAAACTTGCAGGATGGATATTCCATCTATTTTTTCCTGTGATGGTGAAGACTTTTTCCGTCGTATTGAAACTGAGACTCTGCAAAAATGCGCGACCTATGATGCTGTGATTGCCACCGGAGGTGGCATCGTCGTTACTCCAAAGAATCTTGAAATTATGCGACAGGACGGCATAGTTGTTTATCTTTACGCCGATGTGGACACTCAGTATCTGCGCACAGCTCACGATGAAAACAGACCAATGCTCAAGGTTGACGATAAAAAAAAGCGTCTAAATGATCTGTTTTTGGCACGGCAGCCTCTTTATGAAAGTGTTATGACTTTTCCCGTGGATACAGGCGCAAATACTATTCGTCAGTGCCTAGATCTTATTAAAGCAAAACTTACGGAGTATGAATGAAGGAATTAACTGTTGGTTTACAGGATAGAGCCTATCCTATCTATATAGGTGAAAATATAGAATACGGAAGTCTTATTAGGAAAGCCTTGCCAAAAGTGCAGAAAGTTATGGTTGTGACCAATGAGACTGTGGGGCCGCTTTATCTTAAAAGACTTCAGAGTTCTCTTGAGCAGGAGCAATTTGAGGTTGCCACCTGCATTCTCAAGGATGGTGAAAAATATAAGGATATTGATAGTTTTTACACTATTCATACACGACTTTTAGAGGAAAATTTTGGAAGAGATGGAGCTATTATCGCTTTAGGCGGCGGTGTGATAGGTGATCTGTCAGGATTTGCTGCTTCTACCTATCAGCGCGGTATTGCTTTTGTTCAGGTGCCAACCACCCTTTTGGCTATGGTTGATTCTTCTGTTGGAGGAAAAACTGCCATAAATCATCCTCTTGGAAAAAATATGATAGGTTCTTTTCACCAGCCAAAGGCTGTAATTGCGTCATTAGAGTGTTTAAAGACTTTGCCAGAACGTGAAATTACTGCAGGTTTGGGAGAAGTGGTGAAAACGGCTATGATTAAGGATGAGCCATTTTTTATGTACCTTGAAAAGCATATTGAGGCGGCATTTACTGGTAGTCTTGATGTGCTCAGTGAGATTATAGAACGCTGCTGTAGCATTAAGGCTGGGGTAGTTGCCTATGATGAAAAAGAGCATGGCTTGCGGGCTATTTTGAATTTTGGACATACTTTTGGACATGCTCTTGAGTCTTTTTTAGGGTATGGTACCTGGTTACATGGTGAAGCCGTAGGCTTAGGCATGATTATTGCTTCCAATCTTGCTGTAAAGCGCGGACTTCTTAAGGCAGAATCGGCACAAAGATTGTTAAATCTTTGTCGCAAGGCAAAACTTCCTGTGACGATACCTGAAAACATGCAGGATAAGGATTTTATCTATTATATGCATCATGATAAAAAGGTCAGACAGGGTACGGTTAGGTACGTGCTGCCTGTTGATGTGGGGGCGGTAAGACTTTTTTCCGATGTTGGCGATGAAGAAGTTTCAGCGCTTATTTTAGACTTAAAGCAACATCCATAAAATGCCAATCTGAACAAAATGGCTTATTTTTAAGATATGAATAAAACGTTATAGCAATGGCACAACCACATTTTTCGCTACCACGCTCCTTAAAAGACCTGTCAGAGGAAATAAGTGAAAAACTTTCTTCTTCTGAAGAACTGGTATTGCTGACAGGTGACTCTGGAAGCGGACGAACCTGTGTGAGCGAGTATGTGGTTAATGCTCTTGATGATACGTTTATAACAGTGTTTATCCCATGTCAGAAAGAGTCTGAACTATCAAGATTAAGAACCTTTTTTTTGCAACAGGTTGCACCAGCAGATAAATGGGATGAGAACAAAACACTGGCGGAAAATTTCGCCTTGCTTAATATCCCAGTAAGGCAGAAAATTTTAGTGGTTATTGATGATGTTGATGAGGTTATCAGTAATTTTTTTGATGAAATCATTAAACTTTATGAACAGGAATTAGGTCGCAACCGTTTCGCCTTTTTGATAACCTCTCATGCCTTGTGGGCGCAAACCAAGATTTCGGCTCAATTAAATGATAAACTTAAATTTAAAGAATACTCGATGCCATCTTTGAGTCTTGATGAGGCTATCAGCATTTGCAGGCAGATGTTTGAAAGTGTCGGCTTAAAAAAAGTTTATGATGTTATATATCCTAACTTGCCAAAATCTTTTGCTGCATGTGAGGGCAATCTTGGCAAAATTATTAAATTGACGGAGACTTTTATGTCAGATCCAACTGAGGTAGAGAAGGAAACACCTAAATCTACGGTTAATAAATCGCACGTAAACAAGAAAAAAGGTAACAGTACAGGTATGCTGATATCGGTGGTATGTATTATCATCGTATTACTGTGCTTAATACCGGTATTTTTTGGAACTAGTATCTTCGACAGAATCCTCGGAAACAAACCTGAGGAGGATCTGCCTACTAAAATTGAAATTCGCTCTCCTGATCTTGATGAAAATGAGAATTCTAAGCTTTCTTTTGGTGATGAAGATACCCAAAAGGAGGGAAGTCCCCTGGCTATTCCTGATGATACTCCGGAAAACCGAGCCAAATGGGGAAGTGCCGATAATGCTGTCACGGATAATGGCGCTCTTCCAGAACAGGTTACAGGTGGCGTTGAGGCTGAAAATGTTAAGCCGCAGACAGAAAAATCTGTAACCCTGCAGGGTGAGGCTTTAGAGGCAATTGAAGGCAGAGAGGCTGATGCTAAATCAGAACATCCCAGGCGAGGATTGGACGGATCTTTAAAGAATGCAAATAACAAGGAGCAGAGTGCTCCTAATACGGCATCTGTAAGCCCAGCAGCTGCCGATAGTTCCGTCCAAGACAAACAAGAAGAGTCTGCTCCAAAAAATGGTGAAGAAAATAAAGTACGTGAGGCTGTTTTGCTAACACGTCAGGACAGTGTGCTCTATAAGGATAGAATTGCCAAGGAGAACGAGGTTATTGCCCTACGAGAACAGGCCTTAAAGGAACAGCGTGAAAAACAGCAACGTGCTGCCATGGCAGCGTCCATTGATGAGGATCGTAAAATCAAGGAAATAGCTGACTCTGTGACTCCAAAGGATGAAGAACCTGTGGATGCAAAGAAAAATACCAAATCTGAGAGTACGCCTGCTGCCAAGCCACAGGTAACGACAGCGCAGACTGAAACTAATGAGAATAAAGCTACACAGATAACCAATCCTCTTGAGCAGTCTGTGGACAGTAAGACCAATCAGAATAAAAAGGCTAAACCTGTATCTGCAGCAGCAAGAAATTCTGAATCATTAAGAACAAATCACCGAGCAGTGTCAGGGAATAGTGAAGAGCTATATAATAGAGATGGTACCCATTTTGCGTTGCAGGTACGTGCCGGAAGCGACATGGATGACTTGCGTCGCGCTGCTTCGTATATTGATGGAACCTACTATATTTATAAGACATACCGTCAGGGACGACCTTGGTATGTGCTTATTACCGGCAATTTTGCCACTCAGCGGGAGGCTATGGCTGAAAGTCGTAAATTGCCAGAATCAATTCGTGCGGCAGGACCATTTGCTAAATCTTTTGAGCGCATAAAAACAGAGATGAGGACCCAACAATAATGGTTGAGAACAGATTTTTAATTGCAGGTTCAATTCTTTCTGCAGATCTTTTAAATCTTGAAAGAGATGTGGGAGAAGCCTTGGAAAAAGGGGTTGACATCATTCATTTTGATGTCATGGATTATCACTTTGTACCGAATATGACTTTTGGACCCGCTTTTCTAAAAGCCCTGCGCGACAAATTCCCTTCGGCAGTATTTGATGTGCATCTTATGGTAAGTCCGGTTAGTGAGAATATTGTTGATGATTATATAAATGCCGGTGCTTCCTGGATTTCTTTTCATCCTGAGGCCTGCATTCATACTCAAAGAATGCTTGCCCACATTAAGGAGCGCGGGGTTAAATCCGGTCTGGTCCTCAATCCTTCTACTCCTCCTACTATGCTTAAGTATCTGTGGAATGTGCTTGATTTTGTGCTGGTCATGACTGTGAATCCTGGTTTTGGCGGACAGAAGATTATTCCTTTAACTCTTGAAAAGGTCAAGGATATTGCTGCTATGGCCTTAGGTTTTGAACATCAAATCATGATAGAAGTTGATGGCGGCGTCAAAGCCTCGAATATCAAGGAGATTGCTACCTGCGGTGCGAATGTCTTTGTGGTTGGTTCGGCTTTTTTTGGCGTTGAGAACAAGGAACAGGCTTTAACTGCTTTTAGAGCTGCTCTATCATAAATGGCAAGGTTCACAACTCTCCCTCGTGCTTTATTGTTCGATCTAGATGGTACTTTGGCGGATACCATTGTGCAGTTGGCTATGGCTGCACGCAAGAGTGCCGAGGCCATCGGGGTTGAGGCACCAGACAATCGCACTATTCAGGAGTATGTGGGTAATGGGGTTAATCTTCTTTTAATACGCACTATTCTTGGTCGCTTTGATGTGACCTGTGAGGATCTCGATCCGCTTCTTCTAAAAAGAGCACGGTCGGTTTTCAATGAGATTTATGCTGAGGGACTAAAAGAGAATTTCAGACTTTATGACGGAGTTTTGGAAGGTCTCAACTACTTTAAGTCTCTTGCGATAAAACTCGCTGTAGTAACGAATAAACCCCAGATTTTTGCTGTTCCGCTGTTAAAGCACATGGGGGTATATTCGCTATTTGATTATGTGTTGGGAGGAGAAGTTTTACCTGTGCGTAAACCCGATCCTCTGCCTCTTGAACACTGTCTTTTAAAATTGGGAGTAGACCATAGTGAAGCGATGATGGTGGGGGATTCTGACAACGATGTACTCGCCGGCATCAACGCTGGAGTCGGTACGGTTTTTTTTACTTATGGTTACAATCGTCATAACCTTTCATCCTTAAACATTGATTATTCATTTGACTCTTTTTATGATTTAATTCATCTCATTGAGAATTTGGCCAGATAATCTTTTAAGAATTTTTTTAGGAAATCAGTATGTCAAAACCTATTATTTTTAGTGGTATACAACCTTCAGGTGAATTATCTGTCGGTAATTATATTGGCTCTCTGCGTAACTGGGTAAAATTGCAGGATGAGTATCAGTGTGTTTATTGCGTAGTGAATGAACACGCTATTACCGTACGACAGGATCCTAAAGAACTGTATGAGCGCTCTTATAATACTCTGGCTATATTCCTTGCTGCCGGAATTGATCCGAAAAAAAGTATTATTTTTCTGCAGTCACATGTGCCGGCCCATTGCCAATTATCCTGGGTATTAAACTGCTATACTCAGGTTGGTGAACTTAACCGTATGACACAATATAAGGACAAATCAAAGCGTTATGCTGATAATGTCACCGCAGGCTTATTTGATTATCCAGTGCTTATGGCCGCAGATATTCTTCTGTATAACGCCAATCTGGTGCCGGTTGGTGATGATCAGAAGCAGCATCTTGAGATTACTCGTGATATTGCTATGCGCTTCAATAATCTTTATGGGGATACCTTTATCCTGCCTGAAGGCTTTTTCCCTAAATCAGGTGCACGCGTGATGTCGCTGCAGGAACCAACCAAAAAAATGTCCAAATCTGATGATAATGAAAATAATGTGGTGAGGATTTTAGAAGAGCCTAAATCCATTATGAAGAAATTCAAGAGGGCAGTTACTGATTCAGATAATCCTCCACGAATTTTCTATGATCTTGAACAAAAACCGGGTGTTTCCAATCTGCTTGATATTTTGTCTGCCTGTACCGAACGCTCTATTGAGTCTTTGTGTGAAGAGTATAAGGACTGCATGTATGGTAAGTTTAAATCCGATGTCGGGGAGGCGGTAGTCGCACTGTTAGAACCAATTCAGAAGCGCTATGCAGAAATTCGTGAAGATAAGGACTATTTGGACAGTATCTTTAAGGAAGGTGCACTAAAGGCTGGTGAAATAGCACAAAATACCTTAGATAAGGTTTATGAAAAAGTAGGATTTATTCCAGCCTTAAAATGAGATTGCTCATTGTTTATAGGTGTTTTTTACACATTCATAAAACGTGGTAGCTCTGTTCTTTGTGATCTCCGATATTAAGTGCTTCCTTACGCTAGGTGTTCGGCTGTGATGGTGCCGACAAATATATATCTACAGCATTGTCAGACACTTTAATGTCCTCAGGAATTTGTAAGGCAGGATTTTCCAGATTGTCATCGCGAAAGTGATAACGGATTTCTTTGCCTTTTACAAATGAATAATTGCGGTTTGCCTCTAACCACTCCTTTGCAGTTGTAGCATAGAGTTTTGATGAAATGCCATCTATATGCTTTTGCACACATTTAGACGTGTTTTGGACGTTGCTGAAAAATAAAGGCCTAGGTTTGCCTATTGGCTTGGCGGTGTCAAAATCAGCCTTGCACCAGTAAGAATTTGCAAGGTTAGTGCAGTCTAGATAGAAATAATAATCGACACATGAAGTAGGATTAGACTCCCATCCGTATAATTCATCAGCCATAAACTCATCAAATTGCTCTTTTGAAAGTATAACCTGTTTCCCGTCCTTTTCTTCCCAGAGCTCACTTTCAAGGACAGTTTTGGCAATCCAGTCAGCCTCAGCCTTTACCTCAAATGTATTGGTAGTATTATCGTAATATTTAACGTCAAATTTACTATATGTACCCATTCTAACCTTCCTTAATTGTATTGTTTTAATCCTTTTTTGCATTTGCAAGTGGAGGAGATAAGTATTATATGGACTTGCAGTCAGAGCATGGTCTAATAATAGGGAAAAAACAGCAAGAGAGCGTCTTTTTTGAGGTTAGGAAGAGCACAACCGCCATCATGAGCATGGGGTACTTTAGTCCTGTCCTATCTATAAGAGTGCTCATCGAACTGACCGCAAGAAAAGTATAGCATACGGCAGAAAGATTTCATGGCCGTATTTTGATCTAGCGGTTAAAAACCAGTGCGCATCCGCCGTTATCGGCAACTATTTTGCCATCCTTTACGACTATTCTGCCGTTGACAATCGTGTGTTTAACCAAAGAGTGGAAGACACTTCCGCTAAAAGGAGACCACCTGCATAAAGATGCGATATCGTCTTTGGTAACCGTGTGAGTGCCACCGAGATCCAAGACTGCAAGATCAGCATACATCCCCTCGGCGATGGAGCCTCGTTTCTCAATGTGATAGCGCTGTGCTACATTTGTCGAATAGGAGTTGACGATGGTTTCAAGACTCAGTTCCCGTCTTTTGTATAGTTCCAAAAGACAGAGAATGGCGTACTGAATGGAAGGAATACCGGAGGCACACTTGAAATAGGTATTTCCCTTTTGGGATTGTTCATGAGGAGCATGATCCGTGCCTATAGTGGTAAGAACATGCTGTTCAAGTGCAGCGATGAGTGCTAGTCGATCCGCTTCAAACTTAATGGCAGGATTGCATTTAATAAGTCCGCCTTTGTGGGTATAGTCAGATTCATTGAAATAGAGGTGGGGGATACAGGCTTCACCGGATATCTGTCTTGTACTGACATTGCCAAACATGTAATTTTTAAGAAGATCCACCTCTTCTTTGGTAGAAATATGCAAAATATGGATGCGCGCTCCGGTTTCAAGAGCAAGAGCAATGGCCTTTTTTGTGGATTTGATGCAACAGTCGCTGTTTCTGACGTAAGGATGCAGATAAATTGGGGCTTCATCATGATATGCTCTGCGTACGCGTTCCTCATTGGTGGAGACAATTTTGGGATCCTCACAGTGCAGGGCTATGAGCGTACGTGATTTTAAAAAAATGTCATAAAGAATTTGGTCGTCCTCAAGCAGCATATTTCCTGTAGAAGATCCCATGAAAACCTTGATTCCCGCAATTTCACGGACATTGGCACGCTGAATTTCGTCAAGATTATCGCGACTGGCTCCAAGATAAAACCCATAATTGGCAAGAGAGTCCTTTTGAGCACGCATTTTTTTATCATAAATTTCATTAAGAGTGCAGGTTTGGGGATTGTTGTTGGGCATATCGAGAAATGAAGTCACTCCGCCTAATACTGAGGCGCGAGATTCACTTTTTATGGTGCCTTTACTTTCCATGCCGGGCTCACGAAAATGTACATGTTCATCAATAAGTCCAGGAATAACCATAAGATCATGGCAGTCTAAAACTGTGTCGCAGCCCTCGGCGCTAATGGTATCGTCGATTTTTGCAATAAAATTACCTTCAATGAGCAAATCTTTGCGTATAATACTCTCTGGAGTAAAGAGAAGCGGATTTTTAAGTAACAGTCTGTACATTTTTAACCTGTAATCTAAACTTTGGTGAATTTAAGTTAGAACAATTCACCTTCATTATAGAGAATTCTATCAAATATTAGGAAAAAAAAGCATAGAGGCCAAAAGTGGAGAAGAGCAAGAATTTACTTGAACCTAGATTTGCACTTAAGGATGTGACCATCCATAAAAAAGAGCGCGTTTTTAAACAGTTTTTTGCGATGGACAGATATGAGGTTTCATATAAGACCTTCAATGGCGGTAATACTAAGGTGCTTGTGCGTGAAATTTTTGAACGCGATGCCGATGCTGTTGCCATACTGGTGTGGGATGACCTGACCGATGAGGTAGCACTAATTGAGCAGTTTCGCCCTGGTGCCTTAAAAGACCCTGAGAGTCCTTGGCTTATCGAAATTGTCGCTGGCATGATTGATAAGGGGGAGACAGAGAAGGAAGCCGCTATTCGTGAGGTTCAAGAAGAAATTGGCGTTACTCTGACTGATAAAGATCTGCATTATGTCACCTTTGAATACCCATCTCCCGGTGGAGCCTCAGAAAAAGTTACCCTGTTTATTGCCAAGACCTCTCTTGAACATCTGGGTAATCACGGAGGACTAGAGAGTGAGTCTGAGGATTTGAGAGTCTTCAAAGTGCCCCTGACTGAGGCATATGATGCGGTAAAAACCGGAAGGATCCATAATGCGGTTGCAATTATCGGCATTATGACCTTATATTTTGAAAAGGATTATATAAAAGGGAAGTTTGCAAAAGCTTCAAGTTAATTAAACTGATATAAATCACACATTCAGAAAATAATTCGTGAATTTGGGGTTAATTTTTAACTCATCCTATCAGGATTTTCTTTAATTTCAAAGATAAATCCTGAATTTTTGGAGGTTGTGGCATCTTAGGGGCTATTTTCAAAAATGCGCCAATCATTACGTTAATAAAATTCATTCTTCATTAAAATACATGATAGTTTAATTAAGGTTAATTATCATGGCACCAAGAAATCTCATTCCCGACAATTTAGATGGAACAATCAGAGTACTGCACATCTCTGACTGTCATCTTTATGCGGATTCACGGCGTGATCTGCTCGGGGTCAATACCATGGACAGTTTCAGAAGTACGCTCCTAGATATTATTGCACAGAACCGTGAATATGATTTTATTGCAGTGACAGGAGATTTGAGTCAGGATTATTCGGTGGCCTCTTACGAGCATTTTGCAAGAGAGATTGCGATTCTAAAAAAACCGGTTTTTTTCCTGCCAGGTAATCATGATGATGGTCCTCTCATGTATAAAATTTTTGGGAATTTAGGAATAAATGTTGAAAAAAACGTGATTACGCCATATTGGCAGTTTATATTTTTAAATTCCGAAGTTTATGCCGTTCCTCATGGCTGGATTGAAAAACGTCAACTCGATTATGTGCGTTTTTGCGCTCATAGGAGTCCTGACAAATATATTGTAGTGCTAGTTCACCACATGCCTCAGCTCGTCAATTCGGCATGGCTTGATACTCAGACCATGCATAACAAGGAAGAATTTAATGCGTGTATGCGTACTATTCCTAATCTGAAATTAGTGCTTACAGGCCATGTACATCAAGAATTTGAGCATGAAGAATATGGTATAAAATATTTAGCCACTCCTTCCACTTCAATACAGTTTGCACCATTATCGGCAAATTTTTCTCTAGACGATATAGGTCCTGGGTGGCGCTATCTGACCTTTTATCCTGATGGTACTTTTGAATCAGAAGTTTGCCGCCTAAAAAATAATATTTTTATGCCAAATTTTGATAGTGGAGGATATTGATGAAGATTGTTTATATTCACGGTTTTAGATCTGGAATCAATGCTCACAAGGCAACTCTCTTAAAAGATGCTCTTAAAGATGAGAGTGCTGTTACCTTTGAATCATGGGACTATCCTGATGACTTGCTTTGTAGTGTTGAGATGCTGTCGAGTCTTGTAGAACAGGATTTGCGCAAGGGCATCAAACCTAATCTTGTGGGATCTTCTATGGGCGGCTTTTTATCCCTGCTGTTATCTTATAGATACGGACTGAAGGTGGCCCTTATTAACCCTTGCCTTTATCCTGCTAAATTTATCCTCGACAATCATCTTATCGGTCAAACCCTTGAGAATTCCAATACGCATAAGCCCTTTATAGTCACAGAGGAATGTTATGCGTATGTAAAACGTTATGAGCCTGAATTAAGACTGTATATCCCAGAAAAAACGATGGTCTTTTTACAAAGGGGGGATGAGGTTCTAGATTATCGATATGCTTTGGAGCTGCTTTCTCGTGCGCAGAAGGATGTGGCAGAGGGAGGCTCGCATGGCTATGATAATTTTGAAGCCTGTATCCCTAAAATTATGGATTTTTTTCAAAAAAACTGACTTTCCTAAATTTCTTCTAAGTTTTTCGTGCCATAATGCCGTTACTGCAAGAATCATAAATGGAGTGACGGAATATGCGTATATTAGTTGTAGAAGACGATCCTCTTATCTCAAAAGCACTCGAAAATGGGCTGAAGTCTAGTGCTTACGCAGTGGATTGCATTGCTGATGGTCAAACAGCGCAGGATGCCCCTTTTGATATATCTTATGACTGTGTGCTGCTGGATTTGGGTTTGCCCGGGATTGATGGAGTCAGTCTTCTTAAACACTGGCGCAAGAAGAATATCAATATTCCTGTCATTATTATTACCGCTCGTGATTCGCTCGATGACAGAGTGTTAGGTTTGGATGTGGGTGCTGATGATTATGTGGTTAAACCTTTTGATTTAAACGAATTATTAGCCAGGATCCGCGCAGTAACCAGACGCTCCTCTTCTAAAGATGAAGTTTTAGGCCTTTCTAATGGCATTATGACTCTCGATCCGGTTACTCACGAGGTCAAGGTAAAAAAGGACGGAGACAGTGAGGACAGCATTCTATTGACTTCGCGCGAATACGCTCTTTTAGAGGCGCTTATGCGCCGACCTGGAGCGGTACTTTCAAGAGAAACGCTTGAGGATAAAGTCTATTCCTTTGGTGATGAAGTGGAATCTAACGCCATCGAGTTTATTATTCATAACCTTCGCAAAAAATTAGGTAGTGACAAGATCAAGAATGTTAGGGGTGTGGGGTGGAAGGTCATAAAGGGAAACTTATAATTTTTTTTAGATCTTTACGCTTTAAACTGTGTCTTGGCATCAGCGTGATTGGTATTGCCTATATTGGCCTGTCAAATTACATGTCATACAATAAGACCAAGGCTGAGGCGCAGGCTTTTATTGATGAAGAACTGATGCAGATTGCAAACGTGATCATCAACTACAATGTAATATTACCAAAAAACTGGGATAGGCCGAGGATGAGACGACATATCATCACGGATTTTGAAGGCCATATCCTCCATCAGTTTATGCCTCGTAATTCGCATATGAATTCTCTTTTCATGGAGGTCCCTTCCATAAACGATCTTTTTGATAAGCATCAAGAAATCATTATTGCTCCAATCTTCTCAGGTCCAGGTCAGACTGTTTATTTTCCTCCTAATATTGATGATGGCCTGTATACTGTACTTATCAATGACAAACGAGTGCGAGCCTATGTGGCAACCAATAAGCAGCAGATCCGCTTTGTGGTGGCCCGTCCCTATGAACTATTAGATGCTCTTGTCAATCAGGCACTGCAGCATTCCATTGGCAGTTTTACACTGCTTATCTTTATCTACATTCCGTGTATTATTTTTATTGTAGGTCTTATTTTTATGCCGGTAAAACGTTTGGCCTCTGAACTTTACCGTAGGAAGAACAATGATCTGTCACCAATTACTGCACATACTCTGCCCTCAGAACTTGATGTATTTATCGAAGCAATCAATAATCTGCTGTTAAAAACAGAACGCACCATGCAGCGTGAAAGACGCTTTATTGCTGATGCCGCCCATGAAATGCGAACTCCCTTAACCGCCATATCTCTGCAGGCTCAGTCCTTAGATGAAAATCTTTTGAGCAAGACGGAGGCAGAAAAGCTCGTACAGTTGAAACAGGCGATTAAGCGACAGCGTGATTTAACCAATAATCTTCTAGAGTATGCAAGATGTCAGAGCCGACCAGTACTGCATATGGAACCCCTATCCATTAAAGATCTTTTTATCGAGGTGATTGAAGATCTTGGTTCTATTGCGGATGAAAAGGACATTGATTTTGGTATAGAGGGCGAGTGTGATTATAAGGTTGTATCTGATAGAGCAGGTCTTAAAACTGTAATTCGCAATCTGGTTTCAAATGCCCTAAAATACACACCGCAGGGTGGACGCTGTGATTTGCGCTGTATCCTTCAAAAAAAACGTCTTGAAATTATAGTTGATGATTCAGGTCCTGGCATTTTAGAACAGGAAAAGGAAAATGTTTTTAATGTTTTTTATCGGGTGGGAGGAGACTCTGCACGATTTGAAGGGACTGGACTTGGGTTGCCGATAGTGCGTTCCACCTGCGAGCAGCTGGGAGCTTCCATAACACTTATAAATCGTGAAGAAGGCGGACTTAGGGCCTGTGTATCTTTGCCATATTAGGTGAAATCCGATTCAAATCAAAACACTGTAGTTAACTGTTTATAGCATTTTTGTGTGATTTGTGTATATGCTACAATGGTGTTGTCTGTGCATATAACATAAATACCAAATAAAGAAGTCAATGAATAAAACGAATAAATATGATGGTTCAGCCATTGAGGTCTTAAAAGGCTTAGAACCAGTGCGGCGCCGCCCCGGCATGTATACTGATACGCAAAATCCAAATCATCTTGGCATGGAGGTAGTTGACAACAGTGTTGATGAGGCTATGGCTGGTTTTGCTACCGACATTCATGTCACGCTACATGAGGATGAATCCCTTGAAGTGATGGATAATGGTAGAGGTATGCCGGTAGATCTGCATCCTGAGGAAAAGGTGCCGGCCATTGAACTTATTTTTTCAAGACTGCATGCTGGCGGAAAATTTAATTCAGATAACTACAAGTTCTCAGGTGGTCTGCATGGCGTGGGTGTTTCGGTGGTGAATGCTCTGTCCAAAAAACTGGTGGCCACCGTAAAACGCGACGGCAAAGTATACAAAATAGTATATGAACATGGCGATAAAACCATGGACCTCACTGAAGTTGGAAATACGAGTGTTAAGGATACTGGAACCTGTGTGCATTTTTGGCCGGATGAGCCATATTTTGATGACTGCCATTTTAATATCACCGCACTTAAGCATCTGTTAAAAGCCAAGGCAGTATTATGCAAGGGACTCACCATTGTTTTTGAGGATAGAATAAGAAATACCACAGATACTTGGTCATACAGTGGTACCCTCGACAGTTATCTTCTATCAAGACTAAAGGATCGCAATATTGAACCTAATCCGCCTTTTTTTGGCAGTATCGATAATGAGGACGAACAGCTGGAGTGGGCGGTGGCCTGGGATATTGAAGGACGCGGACAGAGCAGTAGCGGTGAATCTTTTGTCAATCTGATTCCGACTTTTGATGGTGGAACGCATGTCAATGGGTTTCGCTCTGGTTTAACTGCGGCCATCAAGGAATTCTGCGAGTTGCATGGTCTTCTGCCTAAAAACCTTAAGATTACCGCAGATGATGTATGGTCACATGTTGATTATGTGCTGTCTTTAAAGATGCAGGATCCGCAGTTTGCGGGGCAGACCAAGGAGAAATTATCTTCAAGACAGATTGCTCCGCTGGTTGAGAGTATCGTGGCCGATCATTTTTCACTCTGGCTTAATGCCAATGTGGAAAAGGCAACTGTTATCACCAAGCTGATTATTGATAATGCTAAAGAGAGGGAAAGCTCTGCTAAGGTAGTGGAGAGGAAAAAATCTACGCGGGGGCCAACTTTGCCTGGAAAATTGGTTGACTGCACCTCGACAGATCCGCTGCGTGGTGAATTATTTATTGTAGAAGGCGATTCGGCAGGCGGCTCTGCTCGTCAGGCGCGTGATTCCTCATGTCAGGCTATTCTCCCTCTGCGGGGCAAAATTTTAAATACCTGGGAGAAATCCTCTCAGGAAGCCTTGGCATCACAGGAAATCAGTGCTATTTCGATTGCCATAGGAGTAGAACCTGATTCTGATAATCTTGAGGGACTACGCTACAACAAAATCTGTATTTTGGCAGATGCTGATTCTGATGGTTTACATATCGGCACGCTCTTATGCGGACTTTTTGTCAAACACTTTACCAAACTGGTTAGTGAAGGACATGTTTTTGTGGCCTGTCCGCCACTTTTTCGTATCGACTGCGGTAAAACCAAAGAGTATGCTTTGGATGAGGCTGAACTTGAAGTTAAACAGAAAATTCTGTTACGCAAGGGAGTAAAAAAGGATAATATCAAGATCCAGCGTTTTAAAGGCTTAGGAGAGATGAATCCAGAACAGCTGCGTGAAACCACATTGGCGCCAGAGTCTCGCAGACTGATGCTCCTGACTTTAGAAGAAACCGAGTCTGAAAGCACTTTTGCCCTTATGGATATGCTGCTTTCGTCAAAACGTGCCCAGGACAGACGTGAATGGATTGAAAATAACGGGGATAAGGCTGATATACTGGATTAGTCAGGTGTAGATGAGCGATAAGGATGATAAGACCGAGCAGCCAACCGAGAAAAAACTGGCTGATGCTCGCAAAAAAGGTCAGGTACCACGTTCTAAAGAGGCGGCAACTTTTGTCGTGCTCTTGGCGGGGGTTTTATCTTTGTGGGCTTTTTCCTCATGGCTTGCTCGCGGATTGCGTTTGACTATGCTCAATAGTTTTGATTTAAAGCGTGAGCAGATTTTTTCCACAGACGAAATGCGCCGTATTTTTATTGAAAATCTAAGCGATATTGTGCTGCCGATCCTCGGTATTTGTGTGGTACTTTTTGCTTGTGCCATTTATGGCAACATTTTTCTTGGGGGATATAATTTTTCGACAGAGGCCATAGGCTTTAAATTCAATAAAATCAACCCGCTTAACGGTTTTAAGCGTATGTTCTCCATGAATTCTATTGTGGAGCTGATAAAGGGGATTTTAAAAATCGCTTGTATCGGATCTATATGCTATTTTGTCCTTTCAGGGCGCATTAGTTCTGTACTAGCCTTGTCCTACCTTAATCCTATGGCCGGTATTAAACAGGCTATTTCAATTTTATTTCAGTGCATGGTCATTATTGTCTGTGCCATGATTCCAATTGTAGTTATTGATGTTCCCTATCAGAAATGGCATTACACTAAAGAACTGCGAATGTCCAAACAGGAAGTCAAGGATGAGTTTAAAAATACTGAAGGTAATCCGCAGATCAAGGGCAAGATTAAGCAGTTGCAGTATCAAATGGCGGCCCGTAGGATGATGTCCAATGTGCCGGAAGCAGATGTGGTTGTTACCAACCCAACCCATTATGCAGTGGCTCTCTCCTATGATCCTGATGGTACCACGGCTCCTATTGTGGTTGCCAAGGGCGTTGATGATATTGCCGAGAAAATTAAGGACATTGCCCGTGAAGTCAATATTCCGATCCTGCCCATGCCTCCTTTGGCGCGTTCATTGTATTACACTACCGAAATTGACAGTGAAATTCCTCGAGGCTTATTTAAGGCAGTAGCTCAGGTTTTAGCCTGGGTTTTGGGAATGAAGGCCTTTAAAGAAGGGAAAAGTCAGCAGCGTCCGCGCGATCTTGATATGAATCCTGAAATTCCTCAGGAATTGCGTTTCTAGTACCCATCTTGGGCTTTTTTGGTACTTCCCTCTGAACACTGTTATTTTTTTCAATATTATGCTAAAATACTGTGCCTTTTGTGTATATAAGGCGGGTATCCAAATTAGGATGATATTTATTGAAAAAACGCACACTGTTTTTAAACGTACTGAACCGGGTGCCTTATAAGGTTGTTCGTGCGGAACAGTGGAGGCTTAACCCTATTTACTGAGGAAAATTATTTATGTCTAGTATCACTATGCGCGATATGCTGCAGGCCGGTGTTCATTTTGGTCATCAGACCCGTTATTGGAATCCTAAGATGAAGCAGTATATCTATGGACCACGTAACGGTATTCATATCATCAACCTTGAAAAGACAGTTGCTTGCTATGAAGATGCTATGAACTTTCTGAGCAGTGTTGTGGCTCATAAAGGTAAGGTCCTGTTTGTTGGTACCAAACGCGCTGCTAGCGATAAAGTCGGTCCTGCTGCTACAGCATGTGGTCAGTTTTATGTTGATCACCGCTGGTTAGGCGGAATGCTTACCAACTGGAAGACCGTACGTCAGTCTATTAACCGTCTTAAGCACTTAGAAGAAGAGTCACAGGATGGTACTTTTGATAAATTAACCAAAAAAGAAGCACTGTTACGTACTCGTGACCTTGAGAAACTAAACCGTTCTTTAGGCGGTATCAAGGATATGGGTGGTTTGCCTGATGCTCTTTTTGTCATCGATGCCGAGATGGAGCGCATTGCTATTAAGGAAGCCAATAATCTTGGTATTCCAGTAGTAGCAGTAGTTGATACCAACTCTGATCCTGATGGCGTAAATTATGTCATCCCAGGAAATGATGATGCTATTCGTGCAGTTGAGCTGTATTTAAAGGGTGTAGTTGAGACCATTAATGCCGCCCGTGAAAGTGTAGCACATCAGGAGAAAGAGGAAGTTGCAGCAGAAGTTGCTGCAAGCGAACCTGAAGCACAGACTGAGCAGGCTGAATAACCTGTATTGCTAAAGTTGGTCTATTTGTACTGTAATTGTTTACAGTTACTTGTGAGTAAATTAAAGGCCGGTATTCCGGCCTTTTACAGATTAAGAGGAATAAAACATGGCTACCGTAACTGCTGCTATGGTAAAGGAATTGCGTGACGCTACAGGCGCCGGAATGATGGACTGCAAAAAGGCTCTTGTAGCCGCTGATGGTGATATGGATAAAGCCATTGACGCAATGCGTAAGAGTGGTGCCGCCAAGGCTGCCAAAAAAGCCGGTCGTACTGCTGCTGAGGGTGTGATTGCCTGTGCCCGTAAGGATAACAAGGTGGTACTGCTTGAAGTTAATTCTGAAACTGATTTCTGCGCTAAAAATACCGAGTTTACTGATTTTGCCAAGAAAGTTGCCGAGGTTGCCTTAAACAACAATATCAGTGATATTGAGGCATTAAAGGCCGCTTCATTGGATGGTCAGAGCGTAAATGAGGCTCTAACCGCACTCGTGGCTAAGATTGGTGAAAATCTGCAGGTTCGTCGTGTGGTCTTAGTTGAGGGTAAGAATGATGAAACCTTAGGTGTTTATATTCACTCCAACAACCGTATCGGCGTGGTTTCTGTATTAAAGGGTGGCGATGAGGAGCTGGCCAGACATGTCGCTATGCACATCTGTGCCTCCAAACCACAGTTTGTAAAACCAGAGGATGTATCTGCCGAAGTGGTTGAACATGAGCGTAATGTGCAGATTGAAATCGCTATGAATTCCGGCAAGCCAAAAGAGATTGCTGAGAAGATGGTTGAAGGACGTATGCGCAAGTTTACCGGTGAAATTTCACTTACCGGTCAGCCATTTGTTATGAATCCTGAAGTATCTGTAGGTCAGATGCTCAAGGAGAAAGGCGCCGAGGCTGTTGCTTTCAAACGTCTTGAGGTTGGTGAAGGCGTAGAGAAGAAAGTTGTCGACTTTGCCGCTGAAGTTCAGGCTCAGATGGCTCAGGCCGCCAAATAGTACCTGGAGATTGAGTAATGTCTTCAGAGCAGAAACAGAACGTAAGAAGAATTCTTCTAAAAATTTCCGGTGAAGCCTTAAGTGGGGAGAGCGGATTTGGGATTGATCCCAAGGTGCTTTCTGCTACGGCTGCGGCTATCCGTAAGGTACAGCTGCAGGGGGTACAGACGGTACTGGTGATAGGTGGCGGTAACATTTTCAGAGGAGCCGCCCTGCAGAAAGCCGGTTTTGACAGAGTTACAGGCGATCAGATGGGGATGCTTGCCACCGTCATGAACGGCCTTGCCATGAGAGAAGAATTAAAGGCTCAGGGTGGTTCCTGTGTACTCATGAGTGCCTATGGTATTCCTTCTATTACAGAACAGTACAGTGCCATCGTGGGACGACAGTATCTTGATGCGGGCACCAGTCTTATTGTGTCAGGCGGTACTGGTTCTCCATTCTTTACAACGGATACGGCTGCAGTCTTGCGTGCAATTGAATTAAACTGCTCTGAAGTTTTAAAGGCTACAAAGGTTGATGGTATCTATTCGGCGGATCCTGTGCGTGACAGTTCTGCAGTAAAATATGATGATCTCACCTTTGATGAGGTTATATCAAAGCAGTTAGAGGTAATGGATCTGACTGCTTTTGCATTGGCAAGAGAACATCATATGCCAATTCGCGTATTTTCCATGAGTAAGCCTGGGGCTTTTGACCGCGCTGCTGTCGGCGATACTGAAGGCACCAAGGTTCATGATTAAGGAGTTTCACACATGTTAAAAGACGTTCATAACAATGCTGAGACGCGTATGAAAAAGGCTGTTGAGTCCTTAGATGTGCGCCTGTCGAAAATTCGTACTGGTCGTGCCCAACCGGCTTTATTAGATGGGATCATGGTTGATTATTATGGCAGTTCTACTCCACTGCGTCAGGTGGCCCAGGTTAATGTTGAGGATGCCAGAACCTTGAAACTTAATGTTTTTGACCGTAATGCGATTAAGGCTGTGGAGAAAGCTATTCAGCAGTCTGAATTAGGTCTTAATCCGGTAGTCGCAGGTGTGGATATTCGTGTGCCTCTGCCTCCACTGACTGAAGAACGCCGTAAAGATCTGGTGAAGGTGGTAAAGAACGAAGTGGAACAGGCTAAGGTTGAGATCCGTAATGTTCGACGTGATGCCAATGCTGAGGTCAAGGAACTGCAGAAAAACAAAGAAATTTCTGAAGACGATCAGCGCAAGGCTGAGGAGCAGATCCAAAAACTTACCGATGCATCGATCAAAAAGACCGATGAGTTACTTGCCGCAAAGCAAAAAGAGCTGATGGAAGTCTAGATTTAAACATGCAAGAACAGGTAGCATCTTTGGATAACCTTAAAATTCCCCACCATTTGGCAGTCATTATGGATGGCAATGGACGCTGGGCGCAAAATCATGGTAAGTTGCGTGTTAGTGGCCATCAGGAAGGCGCCAATGCAGTACGAAGAATTATTACCGAGTCTGCAAAAATGAGAGTAAAGGAACTAACCCTGTTCGCCTTTTCTAGTGAAAACTGGAAGAGGCCTGCTCTTGAGGTCAATGCCCTTATGACTTTGTTTGTCAAGGCTATAAGACAGGAAACCTTACATTTACTTGAAAACGGTATTTGTACCAAGATTATTGGTGATAAAAACCGTTTTCCTCTGATTTTACAAAAACAAATCGCCATCCTTGAAGATACCACTAAAGACTGTAATGTTATGCGTCTTAACATTGCCGCAAACTATGGGGGGCGCTGGGAAATACTTAAGGCTGCTAAAACCTTGATGTCTTTACCTCAGGAGCGGCGGGATAATCTTGATGAAGAAAAGTTTTCTGCGCTTTTTGATATTCCTTGTGATGTAGATTTACTGATTAGAACTGGTGGTGAGCAGCGGATCAGTAATTTTTTACTGTGGCAGTGTGCCTATGCTGAGATTTTCTTTTCCAAAACCCTGTGGCCGGATTTTGGCAAAGATGATTTACTTGAAGCCTTTACTTTTTTCTCGGGAAGAGAAAGACGTTTTGGCATGACTTCTGAACAAGTCAGAGATAAAGGACTGCAGTAATGTTAGTGAGAATAATTACAGCCGTGGTGCTGATCGCTGCGGTGTTGCTGTGGCTGTTTGTGGCAGATTATCCAATTTTTGCCATGGGTGCTCTTTTTATGTATAGTGTCGGAGCCTATGAAATGGGCCCTTTATTAGGGTTTAAAAGTAGAATTCCGTTTCTTTTGATTGCCATAATTGCTGCTGTTGCCGCCTTTGTGTTTGTGGAAAATCCTGGTACCTTCGTTATTACCGGTATTCCTAAGAGCGCCTGTTATATCACGATGCTCGGAATTGTCGTATGGCTTACCTGCATTCCTCTTCTTCTAAAATATCCGCATAATACTTCCTGGCATCAGCATAGATTAATCAACGTCATTCTTGGGCTTCTGCTTTTGGTGCCTTTTTTAATGGGCTTGCTCATTCTGCGTTCACATGAATATGCATACAATGACAGATCAGGATCTTTTCTGGTTTTAAGTGTTATGGCTTTGGTATGGTGTGCTGATTCAGGCGCCTATTTTTCAGGTTATTTTTTAGGCAGGCATAAGATGCTGCCTAATGTCAGTCCTAAAAAGACCTTAGAAGGTCTTGTGGGCGGAATTGTTACCGCACTTATGGGAATGTATGTCTTTTTGGAATTAGGCTGGTTTGGACAGTATGCCGTCAATAAAGCAGTTTTGATTTTAGCCTGTATTATGACTATCATTTTTTCGGTGATAGGTGATCTGATGGAAAGTATGCTTAAAAGATTGGTCAATATTAAGGATTCTGGAAAAATCTTCCCAGGTCATGGAGGTATGCTCGACAGGATTGACTCTCAATTGGCAGCGATTCCTATCTTTTTAAGTACCATCTGGATTGCAAGCGGAGAAATATTCAAATGAAAGCGATCACTCTTTTAGGCGCTACCGGTTCGATAGGTACATCGACTTTAGATGTGTTAAGCCGTCATCCTGAGAAGTTCTCTCTATATGCTGCCTGTGCACAACGCAATGTAGAGAAGATGCTCGAGATTATTCTAAAATTTAAACCTAAAAAGGTGGCTTTGAGCAATGAGCAGGCAGCGTTAGTGTTAAAGGATAAAGTCTTATCGCTGCATCTTGATGTTGAGATTTTACGGGGAGAATCAGGAGTTATTGAACTTGCTGCTGATCCTAAGGCTGATATTGTGGTTGGCGCCATCGTAGGAGCTGCCGGTTTAAAACCTCTGCTTGCCGCCGTTAAGAATGGGGGTACTATTGCGCTTGCCAATAAAGAAGCCTTAGTAATGTCAGGGCGTCTGTTTTTTGATGAGGTCAGAAAATATGGTGCTAGGGTGTTACCTGTGGATAGCGAGCATAGTGCAATTTTCCAGAGTCTGCCCTATGCCATTCAGACTAATCTTGGGTACTGTAATTTAAAAGAGCATAAGGTTGATAATATCCTGCTTACTGGCTCTGGAGGACCTTTTCGCAATAAGAAACTTGAAGATCTTTGCCATGTAACTGCCAAGCAGGCGGTTGCCCATCCCGTCTGGTCGATGGGCCCAAAAATCTCTGTGGATTCTGCCACGATGATGAATAAAGGACTGGAGTTTATTGAGGCACGTTACCTTTTTAATGCCACCGATGCCGACATCAAAGTGGTTATTCATCCTCAGTCGGTTATTCATTCGATGGTTTCCTATATTGATGGCGCAGTCATGGCTCAGTTGGGCAAACCTGATATGCGTACTCCAATTGCGGTCGCTTTAGGCTTCCCAGATCGTATTCATTCGGGGGTTGGTGCTCTTGACTTTGCTTCCTTAGGAGAACTTACTTTTAAAGATCCTGATTATGAACGCTATCCATGCCTAAAACTTGCCATGCAGTCAAGTGAAAAAGGACAGGCTGCCACTGTAGCCTTAAATGCTGCCAATGAGATTGCGGTTGCCGCCTTTTTGGAGGACCGTCTTCGTTACCTTGATATCTCTCAAGTAGTGTCATCTGTCCTTGATAAAACAAATATTTGTGAATATTCAAGCATTGATGAAATTCTTGAAGCGGATAAGGTGGCAAGAGAACTGGCTGACAGCATTATCAGGAGTCATGAATAATGGGTGTGCTTGGAGGCATAGTTTATTTCTTGTTGGCGCTTGGTATTCTTGTTACCATTCATGAGCTTGGGCATTTTCTTATGGCAAGAGCCTGTAAGGTTAAAGTGTTGCGCTTTTCATTAGGATTTGGCCCAGTTATTCTGCAGAAGACTGGCAAGGATGGTTGTGAATATGCGATAAGCGCTATTCCGCTTGGCGGTTATGTTAAAATGGAGGGGGAAAATTCTCCTCAAGAAGATACGACAGAACTTGCACCGGATTCGTTTAAGGCCAAAAGCGTATGGCAGCGTGCGCTTATAATTTTTGCCGGACCTTTTTTTAATATCGCTTTGGCTGTTATCCTTTTTACAGTGGTAAATCTAAGTGGCATACAGGAAAGATTACCCGTGGTAGGAGATGTGGTTCCACATTCTTTGGCATCAGAATCAGGTTTTGCTGTTTATGATAAAATTGACAGTATTAAGGATAAGAAGGTAGATAACTGGTCGGACTTTGTTTTTGCTCTTATTGAAAATCTTGGGACAGAGCATGTAACTGTGAGTGTCAGTGGAGACTTAGGCAGGGGGGCGATCCGTACACTTAACCTTAATTTAAAAGACATAAATCTAGAACGCAATGAGTCCCCGCTTGAAAAAATTGGGCTTAAGATTTGTTATGGTAATATAACTACGGTTTTAGATGCGGTGATGGAGAATTCTCCAGCCTATGCTGCAGGGCTTAGAGTCAACGATGAGATTATAAGCATCAATGATCTTAAAGTTAACTCCTGGTATCGTCTGCAGGATGAGATTTTAAATTCTCATTTTAACGAACTTAATCTAGTGGTGAAACGCGACGGTAAACTTTACAGTACTAAGGTGAAGCCTGAGCCACGCTACGATAAGGAAAAAAAAATTGATCGTCCTTTTTTAGGAATCGGGGCGAAAGTTATACCTCTTGAAGGACTTACCAGTCTTCATAAGTACACACTAACAGAAGGTTTTATCAAAGCCTGTAAAGATGCTGCGATGATGTCAAAGCTGGTGGTAGTTTCTGCCTATAAGCTGTTAAATGGTACCATTTCAGCGGATAATATTTCAGGGCCGATTGCTATTGCCAAGGGAGCCCAAGAAAGTGCACAATTTGGTTTCGTAATGTTTCTTAGCTTTTTGGCTGCTATTAGTGTAAACTTAGGTATCCTTAATTTAATTCCAATTCCTGTTTTAGACGGTGGACAGTTGGTTTTTTTGGCATATGAGGCCGTCATGGGTAAAGAGCCTAGTGCTGGTGTCCAACGTATGCTGACTGCTATCGGAGCAGGTCTTTTATTAACACTGACGATTTTTGCCATTTTTAATGACATTAAGGGTTTATAGTTTTTTTGACATTTTGTTGGGTATAAGGATGAAAATTCGATTTCCTTTTAAGTTATCAGGCGTAAGTTTAGCGGTTGCGACTGCTTTGTTTGTGGTATCAACTTCCTATGCTGCGGATACTATTTCCAATATTCAGATACGTGGACTTAATCGTGTCACCAAGGGTGCAGTACTGTTGGCGCTGCCTCTGCGTGAAGGAGATATGATGTCACAGCAGAATGTGGCGATGGCCATGCAGAGGTTGTATGCTACGGGTGAATTTGAGGATGTAAGTATTTCACATAATAACGGTACCCTTATTATTGATGTCAAGGAACGGCCGACTGTTGGTAAAATTGAATTTTCCGGTAATTCCGGAGTTAAGACTGACGATCTTAAAAAGGTTATCGCTGATGAAGGCATTAGAGCAGGCGAGCCTTTAAATAATCAGGCTTTAAACTCCATTGAAAAATCCTTAGAGGATTTTTATCATTCCTCCGGTTTATATCAGGCTTCGGTTAAGGCGGTGATAACTAATCTGCCACGCAATCGTGCTGATATCAAAATTGAGATTATTGAAGGTGTTCCGGCTAAGATTAAGCAGATCAATATTGTTGGAAACAAATCTTTCGATGAAGATGTTCTGTTGGCAAAGATGTCGCTACGTGATGATATTCCATGGTGGAACTTTCTGGCAGAGAATAACTACAGCGGACAGAAAATGACCGCGGATCTTGAATCTTTAAAATCCTACTATATGGATAGAGGATTCGTCAATTTCCGTATTGAAGGGACTTCAGTTGAGTTAACTCCCGATAAAAAAGGCATATATCTGACTATTAATGTCAATGAGGGAGATTGCTACAAGATTTCAGGCACTACTTTGGCGGGTGACACCTTAAAGCACGAAGAGGAACTGAAGCAAGTCATTGATATTGAGAAGGACGATGTTTACAACCAGCACAAGGTTACTGTAAATGAGAAGAATCTTGCCGGTATTCTGGGTAAGTATGGTTATGCCAATACGGTAGTAAAAGCTGTTCCAATTTTTGATGAAGAGCATAAGACTGTTGAGCTGCAGTTCAATGTTATGCCGGGCAAACGTGTGCATGTTTCTCAGATCTTTATTACCGGTAACTCTGTTACGGATGATGTGGTAATTCGTCGTGAATTGCGCCAGATGGATGGCACCTGGCTTTCCACAGAGGCTATCGAAACCTCCAAGGCCAGACTCAATCGCTTAGGTTACTTTGAGACAGTGGATATCAATACCGAAAATCTGGGTGGAACGCAGGATACTGTCAATGTCACCACTAAAATCACCGAACGTCCAACAGGCAGTATATCTGGCGGTATCGGTTATGGTTCCGACTCTGGTATGGCTTTACAGTTAGGTGTTTCACAGACCAATCTCTTTGGATGGGGGAAAGTAGGCGCTATTTCTGCATATAAGAATAAATACCGCCGTCATGCAGAAATTTCCTATACCGATCCGTATTTTACTGTAGATAATATCAGTCTTGGTGGACGTATATTCTATGATAGATACTATGGTGCCGATGATTACTCCACTGTGGATTACAGAAACAGGACCATTGGTCTCTTTTCCTACTTAGGATACCCACTTTCAGAAAAATTAGGGATCAGATATTCTTTGGGTGTTGAGAAGAATCAGCTTGAGAACCGTGGCAGAAGATTCCAGCAGGGAGATAAATTCTACGAGATGTACAGTAAGAATTATGATCCAAATGCACGTTTCCCTGATCAGAAGGTAAACTTGCTGAACTACAAGGCCGGTATTGATTTGACATACACTACTTTGAACCAGAAGGTTTTCCCAACCAAGGGTTCACAGCATATCCTGTCGCTCATGGCTACGGTTCCTGGTTCAGATGCTCATTATTACAAGGCTACCGCTGAAACCTACAACTATTTCCCACTTACCGAATATCATGAGTATGTTTTTGGAATTCGCGGCAAGATAGGTTATGGTAACGGTTACCAGAAAAAGAACGGCAAGACCGAATATCTTCCTTTCTATGACAACTTTAATTTGGGTGGTTCCCAGTGGCTACGCGGTTTTAAGCGTAATGCCATCGGTCCTCGTGCCCTATACCGTAATCCTTTAAATGGTAATTATTACGAATCTAATACTAGTGTTGGTGGTAACGCTTTTTGGGCCGCATCTGCCGAGTTTATCTTCCCTCTGCCATTCATTGCAGAGGCCTATAGAAACAGTATCAGAACTTCAATTTTCTTTGACGCCGGTTCTTTGTGGGATTCAAGATCTAAAGATTATGCGGTTGATTATTCAAAACCTGGCAAGTATCGTACTTCAGCCGGTATTTCTTTGACCTGGATGTCACCTTTAGGCCCTCTGACTTTCAGTCTGGCTAAGGCACTCAAAAAAGAGCATGGTGACGATACTCAGGTATTTAATTTTGATATTGGTGGAACATTTTAGTTTTAAGGAGAGTTTAAGATGTTAAAGAAATTAGTGCTAGCAACAGCATTGTCACTGTCGTTATCAAATTTGACTTTTGCAGAAGAGGATAAAGGGGCTGTGCATGTTGCTGTAGTAAACATTCCACTTATTATGTCTGAACTCCCTCAGGCCAAGAATGCTGCACAAGCCCTGCAGAAGGAATTTGAACCACGTCGTGCCGAACTTGAGAAAATTCAGACTAAAGGCATGAAATTGGAGCAGGAATTAAAAACCTCTAAAGATCCAACCAAGTTACAAAGAGAGTTGGCTCAATTGAGATCAGAATTTGATCTTAAGGCACAGGCATTACAGGAAGATTCTCAGAAAAAACAGCGAGATGCCGAATTAGAGTTGTACAAGATTATTCAGGAAGCCATCAACAGGATCTCAAAGGAACGTGGTCTTGATCTTGTTCTCAGAGGAGAGAGCGTGGTTTTTGCCGTGGATAGAATTGATATTTCTGATGAGGTTATTGCTAGGGCCTCTAAGTTAAAATCCGTAAGCAGCAAGTCTGACAGTGCAGACAAATCTGAGAAAAAAGGTAAGTAATTTTTAGCATTTGTGTATATAAGACGCTAGCATATCTGTCTTAGCGTTCTTGGCTGAATTACGGAGTATGTTTATGTTAGTTAAGGATATTGCAGCTGCTCTTAATGCCAAGGTGGTTGGTAATGATTTAGTTGAGATACGCTGTGTAGCCAATCTCAAAACCGCCAAGGGCGATGAGATAAGTTTTCTTTCTGATCCTAAATACAGGAATGATCTGTCAGAGAGTAAGGCGGGTGCGGTCATTGTTAAAGAAAGTGAGGTTGCACATTGTAACTGTACTGCTTTAGTGATGAAAGATCCTTATGTTGGTTTTGCCAAAGTAGCACAGCTTTTAGACAGAACTCCAGTTATTGCAGAAGGGATCCATGCTACAGCACAGCTGGCCGAGAATGTTATTCTCGGACAGAATGTTGGTTTAGGCCCTTATGTAAGTATCGGAAAAGGGGCTAAAATTGGCAATAATGTTCAGTTAGGAGCTAATGTTTGCATCGGCGAAAATGTTGTAATTGGTGATAATACCAGAATTTATCCTAACTGCAGTGTTTATCACGATTGCGTTATTGGCAGTTCCTGTTTGTTGCAGAGTGGCGTAGTGGTCGGCAGTGATGGCTTTGGCTATGCCAACGAACAGGGAGAATGGATTAAGATCCCGCAGCAGGGACGCGTTGTTATTGGAAATCGTGTGGAGATAGGAGCTAATACCTGTATTGATCGTGGTGCAATTGATGATACGGTAATTGAAGATAATGTTATTATTGATAATCTCTGTCAGATTGCCCATAATGACAGAATTGGCTATGGTACGGCCATAGCCGGATGCACGACTGTGGCAGGATCTGTTAATATTGGTAAGTACTGTATTATTGGCGGTAAAACGGTAATTAACGGACATATCAGTATTTGTGATGGAGTGACGATTACTGGTGCTAGCGGTGTTATGCGCGGTATCGACAAACCTGGAATTTATTCTTCAGTGATTCCTGCTGTTTCCAATAAGGAATGGCGCTTAAATACCGCAAGATTCCTGCATCTTAATGATATGTATCGTAAGCTTATGGATCTTGAGAAAAAAGTAAAGATTTTAGAAGAAAAGTAACACCATAATAATGGGGGAAAAATGACAGATAATATCGAAAATGCGCATACCCTGGATGTTGAATCCATTATGCAACTATTACCTCACAGATATCCTTTTTTGATGGTAGACAAAGTTCTTGACTATACGATTAGCGACGAGAAGAAAACCCTGCGTGCGGTCAAGAATGTGACCATAAATGAGCCTTTCTTTCAGGGACATTTTCCTGGTAAGCCAGTGTTGCCTGGTGTGCTGATTTTAGAAGCTATGGCTCAGGCTACGGGTATTTTGGCATTTACCATGGTAGGTAAACCAAAGGATGGTGAGCTGTATTACTTTGCCGCCATTGATAGAGCCCGTTTTAAACGCCCTGTAGTGCCTGGCGACCAGCTGATTTTGGATGTAGAGTATTTCAAAGAGAAACGCGGTATTGCTTCGTTCAGCGGTGTCGCCACTGTTGATGGAAAGGTTGTCTGCACATCAGATCTGATGTGTGCTAAACACTAATTTTTATCAGGAACTTTATTTTGACACAAGCAACTGGAATTATTGATAAGTCAGCTCATATTGGTCAGGATGTCATTTTAGGAAAAAATGTCACCATACGCGAAAATGTGATTATTGAGGGGCGCGTAACAATAGGTGATGACTGTATTTTTGAGCCATTTTGTATTATAAGAGGCCCTACCACAATCGGCAGAAACAATCATTTTTACCAGTTCTGCTCAATTGGAGAGGGGTGTCAGGATCTAAAATACGCTGGGGAGCCTACTACTCTTACAATTGGCGACAACAATATCATTCGTGAACATGTCTCGATGCATCGCGGTACGATTCAAGGCCGGGGCAATACCAAGGTTGGCTCTGACAATCTCTTTATGATTAACACGCATATTGCTCATGACTGTATAGTCGGTGACCACTGTATTTTTTCCAATAATGCTACTCTGGCAGGACATGTGGTGATTGATGATTATGTGGTATTTGGCGGACTTGCTGCCATTCACCAGTTTGGTCGTGTTGGTTGTCATGCAATGATAGGCGGAATGGCTGCTCTTAATATGGATGTTCCTCCATATGTGATGGCAGCAGGTCATTATGCTAAGCCTTTTGGTATAAATAAACGTGGTTTGCAGCGTCGTGGCTTTAGTGACGAAGCCATTTCTGCCATTTTTCAGGCTTATATGCTACTTTATAAGAAACATCTGACAGTAGAGGATGCTATTCCGGAAATTAAAAAAATTGCTGATGAGTTTCCGGAAGTCGTACCTTTTGTTGAGTTTCTAAAAGACCACGGTCGAGGGATTATCCGTTAATGACTGAGATCGTCAATCATCGTGTTTATGCACTTATAGCAGGAGAAAATTCAGGCGACAATCTTGGAGCAGGGCTTATTCGTGCATTAAGATTCGTGGATAACCATGCCATTTTTATTGGCATTGGCGGTCCGAAGATGATTGCCGAGGGGTTGAAATCCTATGTAAATATGGAAGAACTTTCCGTGATGGGATTAACTGAAGTTCTTCTTAGGCTACCGAGAATTTTAAAAATCAGAAGAATGATCATCAAAAGGCTCATTGATGCTAATCCTTGTGTCTTTATCGGTATTGATTCTCCTGATTTTAACCTCTATGTGGAGCAGAAGCTTAAATATTTCAAAATTCCTACGGTTCATTATGTTTCTCCTTCTGTATGGGCATGGCGTCCTAAACGTGTGCTAAAAATTCAAAAAGCCTGTGATGATGTGTTGTGTCTTCTGCCTTTTGAAAAGGAATGGTATGACAAACACGGAGTTAAGAGTACTTATGTGGGACACAATCTGGCACAGTTTATTCCTCTGCGTATCAGTCAGATTGAGTCTAGAGAGCGGATTTGTCTTAACAAAAACTGTATTGAACCTGTGACTGACAAGGTTATGGGCATACTTCCTGGTTCACGGCGCAGCGTTATTATGAGAATGTTGCCGGTATTTGCTCACACTGCGAGAAGTATCAAGCAGAAACTTCCTGAGACCGTGTTTATAAGTACTCTTCCTACTTACGAATTGGCTTCATTTGCCAAGGATTTATGGTTAGAAGTTGCTCCTGATATTTCCATAACCATTTATGTGGGCAGTACGGATGATGTTATTGCGTCATGTGATGCGGTACTGTTAACCTGCGGTACTATTGCTCTTGAAACCATGCTGTTAAAGACACCTTTTGCTGTGGCCTACAAGGTTAGCAGCTTATCTGCTTTGATTGCCAAACACATGCTGAAAGTCAATGTCTACTCGCTGCCAAACCTAATTTCCGGTCGCAAGGTAGTCAAGGAGTTTATTCAGGATGACTGTACTCCACAGGCACTTGCGGATGAAATGTATAAACTTCTTATTTACGATAATATTCTTATGAAAAAAGAATTTGAAAATATTCATAAGAGTATGATCTGTAATTCAAATGAACTTGCTGCAAATGCTGTGTTTGATGTGATAAAAAAATATCATGGGGATGATTTTCTTCAAGATAAGATCACAGTGCCTCCTCCACCATCGGCCATTGTCAGTGAGTCTCCTAAAAACATAAATTCCGAAGCTCCACTTCCTCAGATTGTAACTTCTGATGATGTGGTCAGGAAGTATGAATAGTCAGGCACATGAAAAATTCTATCCTTGAACCTTATATCTATCCACTCGATCCGTCTCTATATAAGATATGCGGTACTGATGAGGCCGGTCGAGGACCTTTAATGGGCAATGTTGTGGCAGCATGTGTGGTGCTTGATTATAACCGTATTCCCAATGGTCTTGATGATTCCAAAAAACTGTCTGAGAAAAAGCGGGCAATGCTTGAAGTTGCTATAAAAGAGCAGGCCTTGGCCTATGGAATAGGCATGTGTACCCCTCTTGAAATTGACAGGTTAAATATTTTAAATGCTTCACTTCTGGCTATGCGGCGTGCTTATGAGTCTATGCATCTTGCATGTAATCTGATGCTTGTGGATGGTAACAAGATCCCTTCTAATCTAAATATCAAAGCCGAGGCGGTTGTCAAGGGAGATGCTAGAGTTAAGGAAATTGCTGCCGCCTCAATTCTGGCTAAGGTAGAAAGAGATCGTCAGATGTTAAGTCTTGCACGTGAATATCCAGAATACCAGTTTGATAAACACAAGGGCTATCCTACTGCATTACATCTAAAACTCCTCGAAACTCTGCCGATACTTGACTGTTATCGTAAAACTTATGGCCCGGTGAAAAAAATTCTGCAAGCACGTGGAATTTTGCAGAATATTTTATGATTAACGAACGATATTACCATATAAAACTAATGAGATATGTGTGCAGTTGCGGTAGAATAAGCACACAGAACAAAATATGCCGTGAGGTTGCCTATTGTGATGAACATAAATTATTTAGAATTTGAACAGCCAATTGCTGATCTGCTTGCTCATATTGAAGAATTAAAACGTTTGAGTCAAGATCAGAATGCCAGTATTGATTTGACTACCGAGTTGAATCAGTTAGAAAAAAAGAATCTTGAGCTAACGCGAAAGATCTTTTCTAATCTTTCCGACTGGCAGATCTCTCAGCTATCTCGCCATCCGATGCGTCCTTATACCATGGATTATATCACCAGGATCTTTACTGATTTTCACGAACTCTCAGGTGACAGAGCCTTTGCTGATGATAAGGCCATTATCGGTGGCCTCGCTCGTCTTGATGGTCATTCGGTTGTGGTTATTGGTCATCAGAAGGGCAGAGATACCAAGGAGCGTACTCTAAGAAATTTTGGTATGCCTCGTCCTGAGGGATATCGTAAGGCTATGCGTCTTATGAAACTTGCAGAAAGATTTAGAATTCCGGTTATTACTTTTATTGATACTCCCGGTGCCTATCCTGGAGTTGGTGCCGAAGAGCGCTCTCAGGCGGGCGCTATTGCAGAAAGTTTAAAATTGATGTCTGATCTTAAAGTTCCTGTCATTTGTACTGTAATCGGTGAAGGGGGGTCTGGTGGCGCTCTGGCAATTGGTGTCGGAGATAGGGTAAATATGCTTGAATATGCTACATATTCCGTTATTTCACCAGAAGGTTGCGCATCAATTCTTTGGAAATCAGCGGATAAGGCTTCCTTGGCTGCTGAGGCTATGAATATCACAGCCCATAGAATACTGGATTTAGGCCTGATTGATAATGTAGTTGCCGAGCCTTTAGGTGGCGCCCACCGTGATTATGAGGAGATTTCATCATCATTAAAACAGCGTCTTTTACAGGATCTGTCAGAGTTGTCCAACCTTAGTCCTGACGCTCTTTTAGAGCAACGCTATCAACGTTTGATGAAATACGGATATTGCTAAAAGTTAAAGCAGAGCAGATTCTAGAAGGTCTTGCTTTAAAAATTCAAAAACTGGTACCACCTTCGCGACTTGTAGTTGGCTTGTCAGGTGGGGCCGATTCTACATTGGTACTATTAAGTGCTGTACATCTTGCAAGGATGGATCGGAATTACAGTGTGCTGGCGGTGCATTGTATTCATGGTCTTGATCTTGATGATCCCGTATGGCTTGCCCATAATCAGAAGTTGTGTGCGGAGCTTGATGTTCCTTTAGTTACTCCAAAACTGCATATCGTGTATGGACAAGGAGAATCTCCTGAAGCAGTTTCACGTGCAGAGCGTTATCGGGCATTAGTGGAGAATCTTGATGAGCATAGCGTACTGCTTTTAGGACATCAGGCCGACGATCAGGTTGAGAACTTTTTTTTAGCCTTAAAAAGAGGTGCAGGTCCACATGGATTAAGCGGAATGACGGAACTTATTCACGATGAGCGTGGACGTATTTTAAGACCTCTGCTTGAGCTTAGGAAAAGCACTATTATCGAAGTGATTGAAGCCTTAGGCTATACCTACGTTTTTGACATCTCCAATACCTATCTTAAATTTGAGCGTAATTTCGTAAGACTCAAGGTTCTTCCGCTTCTGACCTCAAGATTTCATGGATTAGAAAAATCTGTATTGCGTAGTACCAAACTATGTGCTTATGAACACGATTTAGCCATGCGCTATACAAGGGAAGTTTTTAAAAATCAAGTAGATGAGTGCAATCTTATTCTGAATCTTGAAGGGCTTGATGTTAATGATCTTGCTCTTATGTTTGCGCTTTTACGCATGTTTTTATCCTTAAGGCTAAAACTTCCAGCACCATATAATACCGTAAGTGAGGCTTATAACCTGTGTCTTATTGGTGCAGATCAACATGTGGCTTTAAAATTGACTTCAGAATACACCTTACGTCGTTTTCAAAAAAAGCTGTATCTTGTGAAGGATGGAATTTGTCAGCCTCAAGGTCGCTATACCTTAAACTATGGGACGCCCCTTAAAATTGACGATTATACTTTTGAACTGGTTAAGACTGAACTTGACAATGGCTTTTCATGCGCAAGAGTGATACTTGACTTTGATTATACCGGAAAGATGCGTCTTCATCCTAAGGGGCGCCATCATTCACGTGAAATAAAGAAACTTTTTGTAGAATATGAAATTCCCTCCTGGCTACGTAATACCAAGTGTGTTGTTAGAGACGAGCATGGAGAGATTCTGGCCTTTGCGGATGTTTTCTTGCAGCATGCGGATAGTTTGCCATCAAAATCTAAGGAATTTTATCGTCTCCGTATCACAAGACACTGATCGCGTTAGTGTTTCTTGTTAAATTGTACCTTTTTAAATCATTCTTAATTTTTTTTATACATATCTTGCTCTTCTGCTAAAATATGTTCGTTTTATGGCTTTATGCTAATGTTGAGGGTCTTATGAAAGAATTTATTAGCAGCTACTTCAAACTTGACAGTAAAGGTAGCAGTATTTCCACAGAGCTTTTAGCCGGTCTTACCACTTTTATGGCTATGGCCTATATTATTTTTGTCAATCCATCCATTCTTGAGGCTTCTGGTATTCCTAGAGAGGCTGCAATAGCAGCTACCATCTGGTCGGCAGGCTTGTGTTCAATTGCTATGGGTTTATGTTCTAATCTGCCTATTGGTGTGGCTCCAGGGATGGGAATGAATGCTTTTTTTGCCTTCTATGTCTGTGGAACTATGGGGCTTTCATGGCAAACTGCCTTGGGGGCGGTTTTTGTTTCTGGTGTGGTATTTCTAATTTTAACTGTTACCAAACTGCGGGTGCTTATTATTGAGGCGGTACCAGACAGTATTAAGGCTGCAGTTGTTGTTGGTATCGGTATGTTTTTGTCTATTATCGGTTTAAGCAGTGCCGGTATCATAGTAAAATCGGATGCCACTATGGTGACCTTAGGCCATATTGGTGATGCTAAGGTGCTTCTTTCCATAATTGGTATGCTGTTTATTGCTGTTCTTTTGGCCTATAAGGTTAAAGGTGCACTTATCTATGGTATTCTTGCGATAACGATTGTTGGGATGATCTTTGGGGTTGCACCTCATCCTAAGGGAATTTCCGATGTGTTTTCCTTGAATATTCCTTCTCTTGCAGATACCTTTATGCAAATGGATATTCTGGGCGCGATTAACTACGGTCTTGTGACTGTTATTTTTACTTTCACCATAGTGGAACTATTTGATAATCTTTGTACGCTTATTGGTGTTACTAGAGCATCTGGGATCAATGAAGAAAAAGATGGCTCAGTACAAATAAATGTGGGATCAACGATCCTCTATTCAATCTGAGCCCTCCATTTTTGTCTGGAGGCATCAAAGAGTTTTAAAAAGAAATATTCATCATCAGGTAATCCATAGCTCTTCCT
>Ga0256405_10002895_pt1 | contig 37299 bp, 24 predicted proteins | sample RumenRJG_02DNA_FD_189096 | JGI IMG/M metagenome (GOLD analysis project Ga0256405, IMG submission 189096) | Bovine rumen microbial communities from Lethbridge, Alberta, Canada - RJG_02 | ecosystem: Host-associated > Mammals > Digestive system > Stomach > Rumen | place: Canada: Alberta...
GGTATTGAAGTATTCTTCTCCTTCGTACGGTTCGCATCCGAGAAACACCGAATACCATTTCCCGCCGGGAGTCTGAACCATATCGGCATGCCCCGTGCAGGTCACTATCTCCGCCCGCTCTGCAGGCAGGTCTTTCTGGGTCAGGATAGGATTGATTGCGCAGGGTTCAAACGGCTCCTCCAGGCTCGAAGAACTGAACGCCACCTCCCTGTGGAATCGCTCCGTCCCCCCTTCGGCGCATATCAGGAAGTATTTACCGTCCACCTTGAAAAGATGCGGCCCTTCGAGATTCTCGGGCCGTTCTTCCGGACGGGCTCCGCCGCGGGCTATGATCCGGGGACTGCTGCAGATTTCCTGCCGGGCGCAGTCGAACTCCCAAATCACTATGGCAAACTCGCCGGGATATCTTCTCGACGAACCGGCATCCTCCGGAGAAGTGCAGGTGAGGTACCAGGTACGCCCGTCCTCGTCGAAGAAGAATTCCGGATCTATTCCGCGGACGCCCTTTATCACGAAAGGCCCTTCCCACTTGCCGGATGCGGGATCCTCGCTGGTGCAGTACCAGTTGCCGAGGCCGCCGCCCACCTGGGTGCACGCCACGTAGAACATGCCGTCGGAGGGATTGTAGGAGATGCCGGGGGCGAAGTTCCCAAGGTTCATCTTCTTGCGGGTGAAAGATATCTGCGCATCGCTGTCCAGCACGGATCCGCACTGCTCCCAGTGCACCAGGTCAGTGCTGTGAAACACTGGAATCACGGGGAAATACTGGAAGGTGGAAGTCACCATATAGTAGTCGTTTCCCTTGCGGCAGATGGAAGGATCGGGGTAGAATCCCTTCAGGATGGGGTTGGAATAGCAGCCGTCAGGAACAGTTTCACTCCCCCCGTCAGCATAGACGAAAGGAGTGAAAACAGCCTCGTCGGCCACTCGGCCACAGGCGCAGGCGGCAAGCAGCAGAAGAGTCAGGGCGCGTTTCATTTGCGGCCCCTCCAGAGGGCGGTCATATCTTCCAGGGTCTTTCCCTTTGTCTCCGGAACGAGCCTCCAGACGAAGATGGCCGCAATGATGCAGATGCCTCCGTAGATGGCATACGCAAGGAAGTGACTGTAGTTGTAGAGAGGCACGAAGGTACTGGAAACCACGAAGTTGAATATCCACTGGAAGGCTACGGCAATGGCCGTGGCCTGGCTTCGGATGGTGTTCGGGAAGAGCTCCGAAATATAAACCCAGCAGATGGGTCCCCAACTGAACATGAAGCAGGCGCTGTAGACCATGATGCTGATCACGGGAATGATGGCAGGCAGGGTGACCACGTTAGAAAGCGCCACCCCGATTGCTCCGACCGCCATTCCGAGGGAGCCGGTTATGAGAAGAGGCTTGCGCCCAAGCTTCTCCACAGTAAAAACGGCCACCAAAGTGAATGTAATGTTGATTACTCCCATCAGCACCGTCTGGAACATGGGATTGCCCATGCCCATGGATTCGAAGATTCTGGGAGCGAAGTAAAGCACGGCGTTGATGCCGATGATCTGCTGGAATACGCTCAGCATGCAGCCGATGAAAATCACCATCCAGCCATAGCTGAAGAGTCTCTCCGTCTTTTCGACTGCGGTCGCCTTGATTTCGGCAAGTATTTCGCGGGCCTTGGCTTCGCCGTTGATGTTGCTGAGCACGGTGAGAGCCTTGTCATCCTGACCGTTAAGGGCAAGATAGCGGGGTGTCTCGGGCACAAGCAGAATCAGAATCGTAAAGAGTGCGGCAGGCACCGCCTCGCTCACGAACATAACCCTCCAGCCGATGCTGTTGGTCCATTCCACCACCGCAGGGTCATTGGCGTGCGAACGGATGATGAGGAAGTTCACGAAGTATACCACCAACTGGCCGAAGATGATTGCGAACTGGTTCCAGCTCACTAGGGTTCCCCTCTTGTTTGCCGGCGACACCTCCGCAATGTACATTGGGCAGAGGGCGGACGCGAGGCCCACACCTATGCCGCCGAGCACACGGTAGAGATTGAACGCCACCAGCAGGCCCTTGGTCGCGACCCCCTTCTGGAAGAAGAGGAATTCGGGATAATATGAGCCGAGCGCCGAAAGGAAGAACATTATGCCGGCTGCGAAAAGTGACCTCTTGCGTCCGAGACGCGAAGCCATGAACCCGGATATCAGCGCACCGATGATACAGCCTATGAGTGCGCTGGAAGTGGTAAAGCCATGCAGTCCGTCGGTGTAACTGAAATCGGCGGCTCCGCCGAAGAAGGCCTGCAGGCCGCGCTCCGCACCGGAGATGACTGCGGTGTCGTAACCGAAGAGGAGCCCTCCGATAACCGCCACCAGCACTATGCCGGTAAGGTAGGCCCGGCTGCCCGTTTGTCTGTAAGCAGCCATCTCTATATACTGTAAAGATTCACGAGGGTCTCGTAGAGTTCCTGCTGACCGGAAGTCTGCGCGGGTTCACCCTTGGTCTTTGCATAATCGTAAAGCTCCTCGAGGGAAACCTTGCCTTCCTCGAACTTCTTGCCGAGGCCGCTGTCGAACGATGCGTAGCGCTCCTTCACCATTGCGGGAATAGGAGATTTCTCAACAATCTCGGCAGCATTCAGAAGGCCGTGGGCCATGACGTCCATCGCACTTATGTGGGCGATGAAGATGTCCTGAGGATCCGTGGAATTGCGGCGGAGTTTCGCGTCGAAATTGGATCCGCCGGGAGCGAGGCCGCCGTTTCGGATGATCTGCAGCATCGCCTGTGTCATTTCCAGCACATCGTTCGGGAACTGGTCGGTATCCCACCCGTTCTGGGCGTCGCCGCGGTTCGCATCGATGCTGCCGAGCAGGCCGTTATCCACCGCCACTGCGAGTTCGTGCTCGAAGGTATGGCCGGCGAGTGTTGCGTGATTGACTTCGATGTTCACCTTGAAGTCCTTGTCCAGTCCGTGTGCGCGGAGGAAGCCGATGACGGTTTCGGTATCGACGTCGTACTGATGCTTGGTGGGCTCCATGGGCTTGGGCTCGATGAGGAAGGTTCCCTTGAATCCCTTGCCGCGGGCATAGTCGCGGGCGGCCTTCAGCATGTTTGCAAGATGGTCTTTCTCCCTCTGCATCTGTGTGTTGAGAAGTGACGAATAGCCTTCGCGACCTCCCCAGAACACATAGTTCTCGCCGCCGAGCTTGATGGTGGCGTCGAGGGCGTTCTTGATCTGCACTGCTGCACGGGCGACAACGTCGAAGTCGGGATTGGTGGCGGCGCCATTCATGTAGCGCTTGTGTCCGAAGACGTTGGCCGTGCCCCAGAGGTTCTTGATGCCGGTCTGCTGCATCTTCTCGAGAATGTAGTCGGTAACATCCTTCAGGCGGGCCTCATATTCCGCGATGTCGTCGGTATCTTCCACCAGGTCCACATCGTGGAAGCAGAAGTATCCGATTCCGAGTTTTTGCATAATCTCGAATCCTGCGTCCACCTTATTACGGGCACGGCAGTAGGGGCATTCGCCCTTGTCCCACTCATAGCTGCGGGTCTGTCCGCCGAACTGGTCGCCGGAAGCCTGGCCGAGGGTGTGCCACCACGCCATCGCGAAACGCAGCCACTCTTTCATGGGTTTGCCGAGCACGATGCGCTCAGCATCATAATAATGGAATGCAAGTGGATTCTTGCTGGCAGTTCCTTCGAAAGGAATCTTGCCGATAGTAGGGAAATACTCTTTCATTGTTCTATTGTATATCAATTATTTACACAATATCGTCTGGTACATTTGCACCAGACGGTTTCATTTAACTCATTGATTATCAGTAGTGACCTGCAGGCGGTCGCGCCAGAGGGCATAGGCATCAAGGTAGGGCCTGCGGTCGGTGGCGGGTTCGATTACGGCGAGCCGCTGCAGGTTCCCGAAGGCTTCGGAAGGGGTGGCGTAGATACCTGCGCCGAGACCTGCCCCTCGGGCTGCACCGACGGAACCGTCGGTATCGTAAAATTCTATGGTTGCGCCGCTTACGCCTGCAAGCGTTTCACGGAATATCTCCGACAGGAACATATTGGCATTTCCTGCGTGGATGCGGTCGATCTTCATTCCCATCTGCTGCATGATTTCCATCCCGTACTGGAAGGAGAAGACTATACCCTCCTGCGCTGCGCGGATGAGGTCTCCGCGGCCGTGACGGTTGAAGTCGATGCCATGGAAACTGCAACCCGGGGCGGCGTTGCCAAGCATGCGTTCAGCACCGTTTCCAAAGGGAAGGATGCTGATTCCGCGGCTGCCGACCGGAGATTCCTTGGCGAGGGCGTTCATGCCGGAGTAGCTCATGCCGTCGAAGGCGATGTTGCGCCGTATCCAGGAATTGAGAATGCCCGTGCCGTTGATGCAGAGCAGCACTCCCAGGCGTGGATCCGACGCAGCATGATTGACATGCGCGAAAGTGTTCACCCGTGACTGCGGATCGTAATTCACTTCTCCCAGCACGCCGTAAACCACCCCGGAAGTGCCTGCGGTAGCAGCGATTTCACCGGGATTCAGCACGTTAAGGCTCAGCGCGTTGTTCGGCTGGTCCCCTGCCCTGTAGGTGACGGGCGTGCCGGACTTGAGCCCGAGTTCTGCGGCAGCCGCGGCACTCAGGCGGCCCTGCTCCGAGAAGGTCGGCCGGATTCCGGGCAGGATGTCTTCGGGGAATCCGAACCAGTCAAGCAGTTCCTTCGCGGGACGGTTCTGCGCAAAATCCCACATCATCCCCTCGGAAAGACCGCCCACTGTAGTACACAACTCTCCCGTAAGACGCATGGCGATATAGTCGCCGGGGAGCATTATCTTGTATATCTTCTCGAAAAGCTCCGGCTCGTTCTCCTTTACCCAGGCGAGTTTGGCGGCGGTGAAGTTGCCGGGAGAATTGAGCAGATGAGCGAGGCACCAGCCCTCCCCTAGCGTCTTGAAGGCCCTTTCACCATAGGGCACCGCGCGGGAATCGCACCAGATAATGGCGGGGCGCAAGGGCTTGAGGTCCCTTCCCACGCACACCAGACCATGCATCTGGTAGGAAATGCCAATGGCAGCGACAGAAGCACTGCTCACCTGTCCGAGAACCTCCACTGTCGCCATCTTGAGGCATTCCCACCAGGAATCCGGGTCCTGCTCCGCCCACCCGGGCTGAGCCGAAAGAATAGGAGCCTCCGTCTTGGGATAAAACGCCGATGCGGCGGTATGGCCGCTTTCCACTTCTACAAGAGAAGCCTTTACCGAAGAACTTCCGATATCGTATCCAAGCAGATATCCGGCCATGGCTACTTCACTTTTTCGACCTCGTATCCAAGTTTCCTGATAGCATCGGCGAGCTTCGCCTCATCGGTCTTGGAAGGATTGTATTTTATGGTCACAAGTTTGTCGTCCAGCGACACCTGCAGATCCTCAACTCCTTTCTCGAAAGAGATGTTCTCACTAATCTTGCGAACGCAATTCTTGCAGTGCATGGTGGTTTTGAACTTGACTGTTGAAAGTTGTTTTTTGGCAGGCTTCTTTTCGTTCACCAGCACTGCGGAAGGTTCTGCAACAGCAGAAACGACCGGAGCCGAGGCCAGCAGAAAAAGAGCTAAAATCAAAAATTTCATATAGTTATCAGTTTTTCTTCCATAGTGTCACTCGGATGCCGGCGTATATCTTAGCCCCCATCAGAGGTCCCCAGACTGCACTTGCGTCAAAGTTCATGGTCCAGGGATTGACCATGCCGTCCGGCATCACATCCCCCAAAATTACATTTTTTTGGCGGAAACCGGAAAGATTTTCTCCGCCAATGTATATGTCGAAGCCTTTGAAACGACGCGTAACTTGCGCATACAGAAGAGGATACGCAGGCGTTCGTCCGTTTTCATATCCATCCATGAAATCATACACACGGGCCGAACCGTTGAGCGAAGCGGTGAAATCAAAAATCCACCTGCTCAGCCTTGTTTTGTACTGAAGGTTCAACACCCCTTTGAAACGGCTCACAAGCGGCACTTCAACCAGTCCTTTGCCATTCAGGGTAATACGTGCGTCGGTGTATCGGGCTGTAATATCCGCGGTAAAACGGGTGAAAGGTTCCAGATGCAGGTCTGCCTGGAAACTGTTGCTGAACGACTTTCCGTCCAGAGGATAGAAGGCGATGGTTCCGGGAGCAGCTTCATGATCAACAACCAGTTGACTGGAGAAAGACGTGCCGAAGAAGTCCAGGCTCAAATAATTGCTTTCGCGGAAATACCATGTAGCATTTCCTCCGTAAGTCCATGAGTCCTCGACCGGGTGGGACATGTAATCGCCCATGAATAACTTTCCCGTCGAGAAGACGCCGAAATGGTCGGTCAGCGGGATAGCCTGCCTTATTCCCCTTCCGGCGTTCGCCCGGAAGACGAGCGAGTTGAAGGGCGCGTACTTCACGGTCACCCTGGGGGATAACCTGAAAATGTCGCCGTCGTACAATTCTCCCCTCAATCCGGCAATAGCAGAGAAGATGTCGCCCGAATGGAAGGTATACTCTCCGTAGAATCCTCCGTGTCCGAAGGATCTCCTCTGTTTTGGAATCGTATTCCGCGTCTCTCTGATGCCGAGGAAGAAACTGCGGATCATGTTTTCGCTGAAGCCGTCGGCATTGACGCTGAATCCGGCGGTTATATCGTTGGATTCATTTATCCTGTTCCTGTAAATCAAATTGACGAAAGCCGAATTCTGCGCGCCTTTATAGAAATGCCCGCCGAAAGTTGCATCCATCTTGTCGAAGGCATAATCGAAAACGGCTGCAACACTCTCCGAGCCGTCCTCCCTCAACGGAATCCCGACTTTGAGATATGCATTCAACTGTTTGTTATCTATATTGCTGGTCCAGCCACCGGAGACCTGTCCGCCCTCCCGGTTGTCGGCCACAGCGCTGATGCCCCAGCGGACCTGCACCCCCGGGTAATACAGCAGCCATCGGTTTGCCAGGCCGAACTGCCTCACCAGAGGTTCGTCGCGAAACCCGTCCATGTTCATGTCGTGAGCACGGAAATTGGCATCCGCGTGCCCCAGGACGACAGTCGAAAGCGCAGGACTCAACTGCAGCGACGAGGCTATGTTAAAATCCGCCTTTGTATCGGACATCACGGAAGCATTCATGAAGAGCGGGATCTCATCGGTCGGTTTTCGGTGTTCCATATTGATCTGTCCCGTGATCGACTCCGTGCCGTTTATTACAGACGGCGAGCCTTTGGCTATCTGGATGCTTTCCAGCCACGGCCCGGGGATATATGACAGTCCGAAGGGAGCGCAAAGGCCCCTCATCACCGGACGGGCTTCGTCGAGCATCTGCGTATAGATGCCTGAAAGCCCGAGCAAGCGTATCTGACGGGCGCCCGTAACCGCGTCGGAATACCCTACCGTAACGCTAGCGGAGTTTTCAAAGCTTTCCGCCAGATTGCAACAGGCCATCTTCATGAGGCCGGCAGAAGATATTACTTCCGTGCGAAGTTCCTTTATTTTCGACAGTTTGTTTCCACCCTGCGCAGCAGTTATGACCGTGCGCTGCAAGGTGTCGGTCTGCGAATGCCCCTGAAACGGCAGCGAACACAGAAAGAAAGCAGACAGTATCTTTAACAGTCCGGATCTCGATTTCATTACTCACAAATATAACAATAAAGCATAAAGCATAAACCGGGATAACAATAAATTGATAATTTATTTACATTTGTACTCGTATGTACTCGTATACAGACAGAATATGACACTGAAACGATTTTTGATTCTGCTTTTTGCAGCAAACATCATCTTCGCTTGTGGCAAGGAGCCGCAGAAGGAAGCCGTCAAAATTGTAACCACCAACATCACAGTACCTTCGTCCATCGAAATTGAAGAAGGGCAGGATATTACACTGCAACTGCGAGGCACCACGAACATCACCAAAGACGACCGGATAGTGCTTCGGAATGCTGCGGGAGAAGACATCACCTGCACCATAAGCGATCTCAAGGACGGAGACCATCTCACTTTTTCCGTTCCTGAAGGTACTGTGCCCGGTTATTACAAACTGTATGTGAAGGCGGATGGAGCAAACAATTATGCAGGAGCCTTCGATCTTGTGATCATAGCTCCCCTTAAGATCGAACCGGATGCCGACACCAATATCTATGGAATCGTGCAATGCGACGGTGTGGGAATACCGGGAGTGCTGGTATCGGACGGAGACCTCATAGTCGAAACCGATGCGAACGGCATCTATCAAATGCGCTCCCAGAAGAAGTGGAGTTATGTTTTCGTCATAATCCCCAGCGGCTATGAAGTGCCCCGCGACGGCATACTTCCCCAGTTCCACCAGTCCGTAAACGACAATGTGAACACCGTCGACCGCAGGGATTTCGAACTCAGGAAAGTGGACAACGACAACTTCACCATGTTTGTCCTGGGAGACATGCACCTCGCCAACCGCAACAACGACATCAGTCAGTTCAACCAGGTGGCGAACACTTTGAACACATCGATTTCGAACGCGGCCGGCACACCCTACTGTCTTACGCTCGGCGACATGACATGGGACCTTTACTGGTATTCCAACGGTTACTGTTTCCCCGAGTACCTTGCAACGGCGAACAATAACTTCAAGGATGTCACCTTCTTCCACACGATGGGCAACCATGACAACGACATGAACTCCGTAGGAGATTTCAACAAGGCGTTCCGCTACACACGTGACATCGCCCCCACCTTCTACTCGTTCAACATCGGGAAAGTTCATTTCATCGTTCTGGACAATATAGACTACAACAACATAGGCACCGGCGACGCCAACAGGAGCAAGTATGTGCTCGACTTTACCGCAGAGCAGATGGCGTGGCTTCTTAAAGACCTCTCGCATGTAAGCAAGGACACTCCCATAATCATAACCTCGCATGCACCGCTTTCCCGACCGAACGGGGCCACTAGCTTCAACAACAACTACATGAACGGTGCGAACTCGGCCGGCGAAGTCAACATGACCGGTTTCATTTCCACGCTTTCGGGTTACAATGTAAACTTCCTCAGCGGACATACCCACAACGTTTTCCACCGCAAACACTCGAACGACTTCTCCGAGCATAACGAAGGAGCCGTCTGCGCCACCTGGTGGTGGACCGGTAAACAGACCCCGGGAATTCACGTCTCTCAGGACGGCACCCCCGGCGGTTTCGCCGTATGGGAATTCAAGGGCAAGGAGTTCAAGCACTATTTCCAGTCGGCCGGGCACAATCAGGACTATCAGTTCCGCGCCTACGACATGAACGAGATCAAGAAAGTGGTGACTCTGGATGCTGCAGGAGGCAACAAGAATTTCAGCACATTCGTCACGGACATTTCTTCGTATCCGGCCAATACCATTCTGGTCAACGTGTGGGACTTCGATGACAGTTGGACGGTCAGCATCTCGGAAAACGGAAAAGAGCTTTCCGTCACGAAGGACTATGCCTATGATCCACTGCATATAATGGCCTGGACGGCACCGAGGAGCAAGTCGGTCGATTCGCCCAACTTCACCACGGCAAAGTGGTCGCACTTCTTCAAGGCTACCGCTTCCAGTCCCACTTCTACCGTCACGGTCAAGGTCACCGACCGCAACGGCAAGGTCTACACCGAGACCATGACTCGCCCCAAAGCGTTCAATATCAATGAATACAAAAACAAATAATCATATCAACCTATTAACACTTTAATTATGAGATTACTCAAAACTTTTGCCGCTTCGGCGCTGCTCATTCTCTCGGGCCTTGCCCTGAATGCGCAGAACCGTACGGTGCAAGGAACGGTACTCGACACCGCAGGACAGCCGGTTCCCGGCGCAGGTATCGTTCTTCAGGGCACCACCAACGGCACCATCACCGCAGCAGACGGCACATATTCGCTCCGTGTGCCTGCAACAGATGTGGTCGTTGAGTTCTCCAGCCTCGGCTATCAGACACAGACAGTAGACGTGCCTGCGAACCGGAGCTTGGTAAATGTGACTTTGGCAGAAGACAACCTGACCCTCGAGGAGACAGTCGTCGTGGGTTACGGTGTCCAGAAGAAAGTCAACCTCACCGGTGCAATTACGGCAATCGACAGCAAGACAATCGAGAACCGCAGTGCGCATAACCTTACCACCATGCTTCAGGGCTCAGTGCCCGGTCTCAACATCAGCACGTCCAGCGGCAATCCCGGTTCTACCGGATCGCTCAATGTGCGCGGCTTCACTTCCATCAACGGCGGTGATCCCCTCGTGCTGATCGACGGAATCGAAGGCAGCATCAACCGCATCAACCCTCAGGACGTGGAATCCATTTCCGTGATCAAGGACGCATCCTCCGCGGCCGTCTACGGAGCCCGCGCAGCCTACGGCGTAATCCTGGTGACCACCAAGAACGGTTCGGCCGACAAAGACAAGGCAACCGTGCGCTATAACGGCCGCTGGGGCGTTGAAATGCCTACCACTTCCACCGACTGGGAAACCAGAGGTTACTGGTCAGTCTACACACTCAACAAGTTCTGGTACGAAAGCAAGGGTTCCAACTACGTGAACTACTCCGCAGAAGACATGCGCGAACTCCTTGCCCGCGTGAACGACAAGACCGAGAACCCCGAGCGCCCGTGGGTGGTGATCAAGGATGGGAAATACAAATACTACGCAAACACCGACTGGTGGCACGAACTCTACAATGACGTGCACCCCACCCAGAACCACAGCGTCAGCGTCAGCGGCGGAAACAAGGCCGTCAAATACTATCTCTCCGGCCAGTACGACCGCCAGGAAGGTATGGTGAAAGTCCGCCCCGACGTTTATGAGAAATACAACCTCAGGGCGAAGATCGACGCACGTATCAACAAGTATGCGCGCATCAGCAACAACACCAACTTCTTCTCCGGCGTCTACGACTTCCCCGGCCTTCACGACATCCAGGATTCCTTCGCATACGGCGACCGTCACGCTCCCGCATGCTTCCCCCTCAAGAACCCCGACGGGACATGGGTCTACTTCGTGGACGCGCTCGGATACCGTGTTGCCAACGGACGTCACTGGGCCTATGCCAGCGACAATCTCAACCTTGAAAAGAGAAACGACCTCGCAAACACCACCGAGCTCACCGTAACTCCTTTCAAGCAGCTCACGCTGAAAGCCAACTACAGCTACCGCACCTACAACAACCACGACACCCACCGCAGGAACCTCATTACATATTCGCAGTACCCCGGCGAGATAGTGGAATACAACAACGGCGGAGCTTTCGACAACTACATGACGGAGGAGGTCCGCGAGTATGTACGCCAGACCTGGAACGTCTATGCAACCTACGAGAACACCTGGGCCGACGCACACCACTTCACGGCAATGGGTGGTTTCAACTACGACGACTATCACTACAAGAGAGTCTACGGCAAGGGATACGACCTCATCACCACCGAGCTTTCCGACCTCGCGCTCATTTCGACCGAAACCCGTACTCCCGAAGTAGGAGGCAACCAGTCCGCATGGAGGACCGCAGGTTTCTTCGGCCGTATCAACTACGACTTCAAGGGCCGCTACCTGTTCGAGGCTTCCGCCCGTTATGACGGATCTTCCCGTTTCGCCCGCGGACACCAGTTCGGTTTCTTTCCCTCCGTATCCGCCGGCTGGCGTATCAGCGAAGAGCCTTTCTTCGCTCCTTTAAAGAGTGTTGTAAACAACCTCAAATTGCGTGCATCCTACGGAACCCTGGGCAACCAGAACGTAGAAAATTACTCCTACATCCGTCTTGTCAACTTCAAGACCTTCGCGGCCTACAACTTCGGCGACACGACGATGGCCCGCTACACGAATCTTGACGATCCTGTAGCATCCGACAAGACCTGGGAGACTTCCAAGCAGACGAACATTGGTCTCGATCTCGCAATGCTGGGCAACAAACTCGAATTCACTGCCGAGGCCTACATCCGCGACACCGACGGCATGCTCACCGACGGTATGGATCTTCCTTCCGTGTACGGAGCCGGTGTTCCCCAGATGAATGCCGCCGACCTTCGCACCAAGGGATTCGAACTCTCGCTCAGCTGGAGGGATTCCTTCAAGGTGGCGGGAAAGGATTTCGAATATTTCGCAAAGGGTTCGCTGAGCAAATACTCTTCGACCATCACCAAATTCAAGAACGACACCTATTTGCTCTCCAACTGGTATGAGGGCATGGAAATCGGTGAAATCTGGGGCTTCCATGTCGAAGGCCTGTTCCAGTCCGACGCCGAAGCCCAGGCTTACACCAGCAAGGTAGACCAGTCCTACTGCAATGCCAACCTCAACGGAGGATGGAAGGCCGGCGACCTCAAGTACGCCGACCTGGGAGGCAAATACACTTATGACGAGAACGGAAACGTCATCTCCGACGAGCCGGACGGCGTGATCGGCATCGCAAAGAATACCAAAGCCGAACACGGTGACCTCATCTATCTCGGAAACAGCCTTCCCAGACTCCACTACGGATTCCAGACAGGATTCTCGTGGAACGGGTTCGATTTCAGCGTGTTCTTCGAAGGCACCGGCAACCACTATTGGTATCCCGCCCGTTACAACTTCGATTTCTGGGGCCCCTTCAGCCTCGGTTATCCTACCTTCCTCGAGAAGAACTTCCTCGACAAGTGCTGGAGCGAAGACAATCCCGACGCATATTTCCCCAGGCCCCGTTCCAACGTGGCCTCCAACGGCGGCGGTGAGCTCGGCCGCGTTAACGACCGCTACATCCAGAACATACGCTACCTGCGCTTCAAGAACCTGACCATCGGTTACCAGCTTCCAAAGAAGCTCATATCGAAGATCGGTCTCGAACAGCTCAGGGTATACTTCTCCGGCGAGAACCTCGCCTACTGGTCCCCTATCACCAAGGTTACACGTCATCTGGACCCGGAAAGCTGTTTCAACCGCAGCAGCGATCCTGTCAACGACCTCAACAACACGTCCTATCCTTGGCAGAAGACCTTCATGTTCGGTGTTGACATCAACTTCTAAACGACGAGAATATGAAAAAGAACATTATACTTCTGGCCCTGATATCCGTGGTTGCGGCATCCTGCAATCTCGAAGACATGCTGTCACTTTCTCCCGAATCACAGCTCACACCGGATTCATACTTCACCAGAGCCGAGGACCTTCAGCTCTTCTCCAATACATTCTATAACAATCTTCTCGACAAGGAACCCTACGCAGTGGAGAGCGACCTTTTCGTGAAGATGAATCCGTCCAACCTCATTCGCGGCGGCAACGACCGCACCGTTCCTACTTCCGGCGGCGGCTGGTCTTTCACCAACCTGCGCAAGATGAACACGCTTCTCGCAAACATCGACAAGTGCAAGGACGAAGCGGCAGTGAAGGAATACACGGCCCTCACCAGATTCTGGAGGGCATACTACTATGCCGACATGATACGCAAATTCGGCGACGTTCCGTGGATCGACCATGAAATCGGATCTTCCGACGAGGATCTTTACCTGCCCCGCGACACCCGCGAAACCGTGATGCAGAAGATTATCGAAGATATTGACTGCGCCATCGAGGACCTTCCCGGCAAGGCGAAGGCTCCCCAGACGGCATATCGCGTGAACAAGTACACCGCGATGTTCCTCAAGGCCCAGTTCTGCCTCTTCGAGGGAACATTCCGCAAATATCATTCGTCGCCCGCACCGTTCGATAATTCCTACACCGCAGCCGACGGAAGCACTCACGACTACGCCTACTACCTCGACCTCGCAGCCAAGGCAGCCAAGCAGCTGATGGACTCGAATGCATATAAACTCTTCAGCACCGGCAAACCTGCCAGCGATTATCTCACCCTGTTCAATTCCGACAATGCGAATACAGACGAGATCATCCTCGCAGTGAACTACGACCGCGACCTCAAGATCCATCACGACTGCGGACGCGACATCACCAACCAGACTTCCGCCCGTTACGGAATGACAAAGAAGATGGTCGACATGTATCTGATGGCCGACGGCACACGTTTCACCGACAAGCCAGGCTGGGACATCCTTGAATTCGCCGACGAAGTTGCCGGACGCGATCCCCGTCTTGCCCAGACCATCCGCACTCCCGGTTATTCCTGGAAGAATCCCGGCGTCAGCAAAGACGGTCCCGAGTTCGCATATTGCCAGTCCGGTTACCAGACCATCAAGTACATCCCTGCATACTCGACGAAACCATACTCTACCGACAACTGTTTCAACGACATGCCGGTATTCCGTTACGCAGAGGCCCTGCTGAATTATGCGGAAGCCAAGGCTGAGCTCGGCGAACTTACGCAGGACGACCTTGACATTTCGGTCAATCTTATCCGCAAGCGCGCAGGCATGCCCGACCTGAACATGGCAGCCGCCAACGCCAGTCCGGATCCTTACCTCAAGAGCGAGAAGACCGGCTATCCCAACGTGACCGGAGGCAATACCGGCGTGATTCTGGAAATCCGCCGCGAACGTGCCGTCGAGCTCTTCCAGGAAGGCTACGGAAGGTATTTCGATCTCATGCGCTGGAAAGCCGGCTACTGCCTCAACCAGCCTTACTACGGAATGTATGTCAAACCGGGCTACTATGAGTTCGGCGACAACAGCAAGTACACTTTCTACGTAGGCTCCACCACCGCGACCGGCAACTTGTTCAAGATTTATGACCCTGCAGGAGAACAGGCATCCGATATGATCTACCTCGTGGATCCTGTCACCGGCAATTATGCCACTTCCGGCGTAATCGACATTTTCAAGAACATACCTCACTCATTCGACGAGTCGAAGCACTACTTCTATCCCCTCAACGAGAAGGATCTTCAGCTTAACGAGAATCTCAAACAGAATCCTAACTGGTAACAGATTATGAAAAGATTATATACATTATTGAAGATAGCTGCCGCGACTCTCGCTTTCGGCTCGCTCCTCGCATCCTGCCAGGAAGAGGAGTCAACCGTGGCGAAGGCTGTTCTTGGCGATGTGTCTTCCATGACATTCTCCGCAAAGAACCCTGCAGCACAGACAGTCACCGTCTATTCCGACGGCGACTGGCACACAACTGCTCCGGAATGGATTTCAGTTGATCCTGCTACCGGAAACGGCACCACGCTGGTAACCGTCACCGCAAACGAGAACGTCGACGCCGGCGGAATGCTCGAGCCCCGTAAGGATACACTCATCATTTCCGGAAACACGCTTGCCAGCCGACTGATCATCATTGTGAATCAGGAGGGCGATGCATACCGCAAAGCCGAGCATCTGACCGTCGACAAGATCGCAGCTCTGGCCGATGGCAAGGCCTACATCCTGGATGAAGCGACCGTCGCCGCCGTCACGACCGCCGGTTTCGTAGCATCCAATGGAACCGCCAATGTTTACATCAAATCTTCCGAGAGCGTAACCGTAGGCGATGTCGTATCCGTCAAGGCGGTCAAGGGCAGCGCAGCCGACGAGGTGACGGTTAAATCGTCCGGCACCTTCGACTATCCCGAGGCCCTCAACCTCAACGAGAGCATTGCAAGCTACACCGGCGAAACCATGGATTATGTCACGGTTGCCGGCGTGGTTTCCGGAGGCAACCTTGCGCTGACCGTCGATGAGGTGGATTACTCCATCAAGCAGGTCGATTGCCCTGCGGATCTGAAGCTGTCCAACTATAATGGTCATAAGGTCGAGCTTAGCGGTTACACCTGCGGACTCATTGGAGCGAAGCAGTTCGGCATCCTTACCACGGATGTCAAGGATAAAGGTCTCGATCAGTTGATCTACTTCGAGGATGACTTCGAGTGGTTCGCTCCTTGGACCGATGGCAATGCCAGTATTCCTGACGATGTGGCTGCGAATTCAGTGGGCAGTTCCCCCAACATCTTTACTACCGCGGCCTTGAAAGACCTTCTCACAGAATTCCAGTCCCGTGGATACGGTTATATATGGGGATGGAAGGGACAGGAGTGGTCGGACGGCACTCCGGACAACGGCAACAAGCAGACGATGTATCTTCAGAAGAATTACCTTAAGTTTGGAAAGACCTCCTATAACTCCGGCATCATTCTTCCTGCACTCGCCAAGATAAATGACACCGATGACATCGACCTTAGCTTCGACTGGTGTTGGTGCATGACAGGTGCTTCCAAACCGGATATCATGACTCTTACCATTACCGTCAGCGGAGGTGGAGTATTTGAGAATGGTACAGAAATCAGTGACGAGATAACCTCGTCGCAACCCACAGAAGATGATCTCACCAAACTCGAATGGCAGCACGCTCAAGTACGCATCAAAGGCGCCACTCCCACAACAAAGGTCACGATACGTCCTACCAACAACGATCCTTCGATCAGCAGCACGCGTAAACAAAACCGCTGGTATCTCGATAATATAAAGGTTCTTCCTGCTGAAGGTAGTACTCCTGGTGGCGGTGATGATCCAAATGAGGTTAAACTTCCTGTGGAATGGAGTATCCAGACCGACGCAAACAACTTTAACGAAACCTGGCCTTTGGCCAATGGTTCCGCGACCGAAGAGGGGGTATCGGGATATATCGCCTCTGTTACGGGAACCGGAACCATATGGTACAACAACGAGGCAGGAAATGCTGCCGACCTTGCAAGCGGCAAAAAGAAAACCAAACTCGACATCCAGGCCCTCGACCCCCGTGTAACCGGTGCCTGGCCTGGTGATTATTGCCAGTTTAAAGTTCCCGGAGTAGTTTCCAAAGGCAAGAAAGTTCGCATCACCTTCGAAACCAGGACGTCCGCTACCAATCCAAAATATTGGAAACTCATATACCTGGATGGAAACGAGTGGAAGGCCGCTGCGGAAATAAAGACTGACAAGGTTGAAGGAACGGATGTTGAATTCACCCACGCAATGAATGCCGATGGAGCCACTAACGTTAAAGTTGATGCTACCGTAACGTATTCCGTTAAAACCGAGAATGTCGTCTTCCGTTTTGTCTGCCAGTCAGCCATGGGAGCCGGCGGCGATATGCTTACAGCACCCAACGGGGGCACTTGGCGTCTTGCAGTGACCGACATATCCACCACAGAGTGGCAACCTCGGATTCAGTGGGGAGAATAACTGACAGATGAAGAAACTGCTTATTGTTTTGCTCACGGCGAGCCTCTGCCTGGCTGCAGAGGCTCGCAAGGTGAGCGGAAAAGTGAACTGTGGGATTGACCCGATCCCCGGAGTAATCGTAACCGACGGGGCAAACTTTACCACGACGGACGCTGACGGGAGATTCAAACTGAATGTCTCCAACGATGCTAAGTTCGTGTATATAGTGACCCCCTCAGGTTACCAGCCCGATTATTCGACCGGCACCCCTCAGTTCTACCAACATCTCTCGAAGGCAAAGAAATACACCTTCCATCTCAACCGGACCATTCCCTGGGGAGATTTCACGCTGCTTGCCGTGTCGGACCCGCAGATGAAACACGAGAGGCACCTGAAGAAATTCTGCAAAGAGCCCCTCGCCGACCTCATCGAGCAGTCGCAGCGGCATGCCGCACTTCGCAACACGGTCGGCATAGCCCTCGGCGACATTGCCTGGAACGAACTGAACATGTTTGAACCCTATAAAAAGGAGATCAGGAAGACAGGCATTCCGTTCTACGCGGTTATAGGAAATCATGATTTTATCCAGAATCTTTCCGGAAAGGCCGCCGAAGCCGCCTACGAAGATGCCTTCGGTCCGGCGAACTGGGCTTTCTGGCTGGGTGAAGACCTTGTCGTAGGGCTCAACAATATCCGTTTCCGCGGAGAAGTGAAGGATCCGAAGGTTTCCGGAAAATATGATGAAGGCTATCCGGAATGGACGATGGAATTCATGCGAAAGCTCCTGAAGTTCATACCTGAAGGAACGCATATCTTCATTGCCCAGCACAGCCCCACCTACCGGTGGTTCAAAGACAACTGGATCGTGAACGGCAAGGAAATGATAGCGCTTCTCGAAGGATACAGGGTAGACTTCCTTTCCGGACACACGCACATACTGAACAACCACGTCTACACTCCCGAAATCCGGGAGCACAACCCTGCTGCGATCTGCGGTGCATGGTGGGAGACCACATGGTGCAACGACGGCACTCCGCGCGGCTACGACATCTTCAACCGCACAGGTGGAGAACTCAGCTGGTACTGGCACAACGTCGATTATCCGGACGATTACCAGGTCGAGTTCATCGCGAAGGGGGAATCCCGTTTCAATCCCGACTGCTACATCGCAAACGTATGGGATTACGACGACCGTTGGAGCGTGCTGTGGTATGAAGACGGCGTGCTCAAGGGCACACCGGAACGCGTACAGGATGTGTCGCCCAGTTACATAAACCAGATTGAGAAAAAGTTTGGCGAGAAACCTATCCCAAAATACAAAAGACCTCGCAAGAACATTCACTATTTTGCCGTGAAACCGTCCAAAGGCGCAGCACGCATCACCATTACGGTCTGCGCTCCTGACGGCCGGAACTGGTCTCACGAATTCGAAATACAGAACTAAACTATGCTCAAATTCCTGCAACAACCCGCATACAAGCCGGAACAGATCGGCCCTGATGCCGATGCCAGATACAAGAAACTAAGACTGCAGGTTTTCCTTGGCGCCTTCATAGGCTATGCCGGATTCTATCTGGTACGCAAAAACCTCTCCATGGCCATCCCTGCGATGGCTCCTCTTGGTTTCGAGAAAACCGAGCTGGGTTTCGTACTCGGCCTGAACGCTGCGGCTTACGCCCTGTCCAAATTCCTTATGGGCAGCGTTTCCGACCGCAGCAACGCGCGGGTTTTCCTTCCGCTGGGCCTTATTCTGACGGCCATCTCAATGTGTTTCATGATAGTCCCCATCCAGTTCATAGGCGCTGAGCACAAGGCACTTGCGATTGTTGTGATGGGTGTGCTGAACTTCCTTGTAGGATGGTTCAACGGAATGGGCTGGCCTCCATGCGGGCGCGTGATGACACACTGGTTCAGCGTAAGCGAACGAGGCACGATGATGAGCATCTGGAACTGCGCACACAATGTGGGCGGAGCGCTGGTAGGGCCTATGGCCACATACGGAGCGGCCTGGTTCGGGCCTTGGTTTTATGGGGCCCACACCGAACTGTATTTCCTCATCGGCACTTTTGCATTCCCTGCTGCGGTAGCCCTGTTCATCGCCCTGTTGGCATACGTGCTGCTTCGCGACACTCCGCAGAGCTGCGGCCTTTCCTCCATAGAGAAATGGCGTAACGACTACCCGAAAAACTACTCCGAGAAGCAGGAAGAGACACTTACCACCAAGGAGATTTTCTTCAAATATGTGCTGAACAACAAGTTCCTGTGGTTCATCGCACTCGCGAACGCTTTCGTATACATGGTGCGTTACGGCTGTCTCGACTGGGCTCCTACGATCCTCACCGAGAAGGGGATAGACCTCAAATCGGCCGGATGGGCTTATTTTGCTTATGAATTCGCCGCCATCCCGGGGACGCTTCTTTGCGGATGGCTGTCGGACAAGCTCTTCCACGGACGCAGGGCTCTGCCCACAATGCTGTTCATGGCGCTGGTCGCCGTCTTCATCGTGCTGTACTGGTTGTTCATCGACAATCTCACCGTGGTGATCATCAGCCTCATCGGCATAGGATTCTTCATCTACGGCCCCGTAATGCTGATAGGAGTGCAGGCTCTCGATCTTGCGCCCAAAAATGCAGCAGGCACCGCCGCTGGTCTCACCGGATTCTTCGGATATTTCTTCGGAACCTTCATTCTTGCAAACACGGTCATAGGCCTGGTTGCCCAAAATGCCGGCTGGAGCGCAACCTTCCTGCTGCTCCTTGGGGCCTGTGTGCTTGCAATCCTGTTTATGGGCCTGACCTACAAAGAAGAACAGTATCTCGTAAAGAGCAAGTAGTGCTATGTGGATATGGATGGCTCTGGCATCGGCGGTTCTGCTTGGCGTATACGACATCGCCAAGAAAGTCGCCCTGAAAAATAACGGCGTCTACAACATACTGCTGGTCGCAACCGCGCTCAGCGCCGTGTTCGTAAGCCCTTTCATCACCCTCGGGAATTTTCCCGACCATCTGCGGCTCATTTTCAAGGCCGTTCTGGTCACGGCCTCCTGGGTAAGCGGGATGATAGCCCTGCAACTGCTCCCTATTACGACCGTCAGCACCTTCAAGACATCCCGTCCCATGTTCGTGGTGCTCTTCTCCATCCTTCTTTTCGGAGAACGCCTCAACTGGCTGCAGTGGATTGGCGTAGCGGCGGTACTGCTCGCATTGTGGCTGCTCAGCGTGAGCAGTTCGCGTGAAGGCATTTCCTTCAAAGGGAACAGGGGTTTCTGGGCGCTCGTGGTGTCCGTTTTCACAGGAGTTGCCAGCGCCCTGTGGGACAAGCACATCATGGCCGACATGCAGCCCATCTTCGTGCAGAGCTGGACCAACATCTACATCACTCTCCTGCTGGCCATTACGATCCTGGTCCGCAACCGGCACGGAAAGCGCGAGCCTTTCAAATGGGACTGGACGCTGGTGCTTGTCGCGGTGCTCATAACCGGGGCTGACATGCTCTACTTCTTCTCCCTCAAGGCAGACGGCTCGCTGCTGTCCGTAATCTCGCTTATCCGCCGAAGTTCTGTCATCATCACCTTCGCCCTCGGCGCCGTTCTCTTCAAGGAGAAACGCATTGCGCAGAAGGCGGGAGTGCTGGCGCTGATGCTCGCGGGAGTCACTGTCCTAATGATGGGATCTCTTTGAACATGAAAAAGATAAAGATAGGATTATTCGTAAGGGTACTGATTGCCATCGCCCTCGGAGCGCTGCTGGGGCTTATCGCCCCGGAAGTGCTGGTGCGCATCTTCAAGACCTTCAACTCGCTGTTTGCGCAGCTTCTGAAATTCATCGTTCCTCTGCTTGTCCTAGGCCTGGTGACCCCAGCCATCGCCAACGTGGGGCGGGGAGCCGGCAAGATGCTGCTGACTGTCATGGGCATCGCATACCTTTCCACCATCTGCTCGGGGTTTTTCGCGCATCTGTGCGCCTCCAACGCCTTCCCGCACTTTCTGCAGGCCGGCGAACTTTCGGCGGACGCCATTTCGGCGAAGGAGTTCCTGCCGTATTTCGACCTGAAGATTCCCCCGATCTGCGACATCATGACCGCACTCGTTCTCTCGTTCATGATAGGAGTCGGCATCATCTTCACGGATTCCGGCGCCTTGAAGAAGGGGTTCGACGAGTTCGGGGCGATAGTGAAACTCACCATTGAGAAAGCGATCATTCCCCTGCTGCCCGTATACATCTTTACCATGATATGCGAGATGAGCGCAAAGGGTGTGATCGCGGTGGTGCTCGGAACGGGCGCAAAGGTCATCTTTACAGGTGTGGTCCTGACGCTGGTCTGGCTTGTCCTTCAGTACTGCATAGCAGGTGCCATAGCAGGTAAGAACCCCTTCAAATGCCTTTGGAACATGGTACCCGCCTATCTTACGGCATTCTCAATCTGTTCCTCCTCCGCAGCCATCCCCGTCACTTCTTCCTGCACCCGCAAGAACGTGAAGAACGATGATATCGTGGACTTTACCATTCCTCTTTGCTCCACCGTCCACATGTGCGGCTCTACCATAAAACTGGCTGTATCTGCGATCGCAGTCGCATATATTTTCAATATCCCCGTACCTTTCGCAGTATATGCTCACTTCGTGCTGATGCAGGGAATCGCCGCCGTCGCAGCGCCGGGAGTCATGGGCGGCGTGCTGATGGCCTCTGTCGGCCTGCTGGAATCGATCATGGGTTTCGGCCCCGAGCAGACCGCCCTTGTAATGACGCTTTATCTGGCACTCGACGGTTACGGCCCCGGATGCAACGTTACAGGAGACGGCGCGATCGCTATAATTATTGACAAAATATTCGGAAAGAAATGAAAAAGATAGTTTTGATCGTTCTGCTGCTTTCAGCAGCCTTGTCTCTTGGTGCCGCGCCCATGAAATCCCGCGTGATCCAACCCCTGTTCGCACAGGACGAGGCCGGACTTGACAAGAGTTTCGAATGGACTTTGCGCGAACTGGACAAATGCGATGCCTCGCTCGACATCGTGGTACTTCCCGAATTCAGCGAAGTGCCCGGAAAGACCACCAACCCTGGATTTCTGGAAACTGCCCGCAAATATGGTCCCATCCTTCTGGACAAGTGCGCCGAGACTGCCCGCAGGTGCAATACCCTCGTTTTCTGCGGCGCGATAGATGACTCATGGGATGTGCCCCGCAACGCGATCTTCGTTTTCGGCCGGGACGGATCCGTCCTTGGCAAATACTTCAAAGAACATCTTACCGCCGGTGAATGGAAGAAGAAAGGCGTGGACAATAAATACACCAGAGAATGGACTCAGCCCTACTATCTCGACATCGAGGGGGTGCGTTACATGTTCCTGATCTGCTACGATTTCTATTTCTATGAGGCATATGCCAACATAGCCCGCTGGAAACCGGATATCATTATCGGCAGTTCCCATCAGCGCAGCGACCCGCACCATGTGCTGGACATGATCGACGAGTTCTGCGCCTACCACACCGGGGCATACCTTGTCCGCGCATCTGTTTCGATGGGAAAGAAGTCGAAGCTGGGTGGGTGTTCGTGCGTGGTAGGTCCTGACGGGAAGATTCTTGGCAATCTTTATTCGAAAGTGAAGCATCTGGATGTAACTTTCGATCCATCAGTAAAATTCCTCAAGCCCGCAGGTTACGGGAACCCTCCCGCGATGCATTCGGACTATATCGAAATCGGCCGCAGGCCCTGGTATTACCGCCCCGGGGGCAGCGCGATAGTCGCGCCTCTGAGCGAAGCTCCCGGGAACCGCAGCGTCTTCTACAGCAACGACCTCGCCGAACTTGGCGCCGCCGTCGCCACGGGGGTGCAGGAGATCGCCTTCGACCTCGATATCGCCGGGGACTGGGAGCAGCATCTGACCTCCATCCTCAGCAAACTTTCCTGCCACGCCATCATGAACATACGCCTCAAGGGAGAGTGGGACGAAGCCGCCCTGGCGCGCATGAAGGAGATTGTTTTCATCTACGACGCCCAAGACCACATCTATCTATGAAACAGTTCATACTTGCCGTAGCGGCCCTGATTGCAGCCGTTCCGGCTTTCGCACAGGATTTTGTCTACACCGAAGCCACGGAACTTACAATAAGCGGCAAGGTCTTTCCCGACACGCCGGAGCCCTATCAGCGAATGGACTTTGAAAAATACGGCGGCTGGGAAGACAAGGACCTGGGCCTGCTCAGGCAGAGTTCCGGCATAATAGTGTCTTTCAAGACCGATGCGCAGGCAATCAACATGAAGGCCATCGTATGCGGAGGATGGGGCTCGAATTACGGCGACAGGGGTTTCGACCTCTACATCAGGAAAGGCGGCCGCTGGCTCTGGGCAGGCTCCGCCACCATTCCCAAGGGGAACGATGAGTACAGGGTCTGCAAACTCGTCACCGACATGGCTCCGGGCGAGAAAGAATGCATGGTATACTTCCCCAATTTCAGCGAGATACGTTCCGCCCAGGTGGGAGTTCCGGCCGGATGCACCCTGCTCCCCGGCGAGAAGCCTTTCACCCACGACATAGTGCTGTACGGCTCCAGTTTCACCCACGGCGCCTGCACTTCTCGCGCTGCCAACACCCTGCCCGGATTCCTGTCCCGAATGACCGGTTTCCAGTTCAACTCCCTGGGGGTAAGCGGCGACTGCAAGATGCAGCCCCAGTTCCTGAATGCTCTCAAGGACGCCGAAGCGGACGCATTCTTCTTCGACACATTCTCGAATCCCAGCCCGTCCGAAATCCGTGAACGCACCTTCGGTTTCATAGAAGGAATCCAGGAAACGCATCCCGGAGTGCCGCTTATTTTCATACGGACCATACGTCGCGAGAACCGAAATTTCAACACCGACAGGAACAGGGTTGAAACCGCAAAAATGGCTGTCGCTGACAGCGTGATGGCGATTGCCGTAAAGCGTTACAAGGACGTTTATTACATCAAGACTTCAAATGCTGCGACCCCCGATCAGGAAACCACGGTCGACGGCATCCATCCTTCCGACTTCGGCTATCACATCTGGGCTGAAAGCATCCGCAAGCCGCTCGTGAAGATACTGCGCAAGTACGGGATACGCTAAATGCGCGGGAAGCGCAGCCAGATGGCGAGAAGGGCAAAGACGAGAAGCGCCAGCGGATAGTACAGGCAGCCGATGATGGACGCCACGCTGATGCCGGCAAGGCCGGAGGCCATCAGCAGCTGGGCGCCATAAGGCAGGATGCCCTGCACTATGCAGGAGAAAGTGTCCAGGATGCTGGCCGACTTCCTGGGGTCCACGCCGAAATGCCCGGCGATTTCGCGGGCTATGCTGCCGGTGGTTATGATTGCGATGGTATTGTTCGCCGTGCAGACATTGGCAAGGGCGACGAGCAGAGCGATGGTGGATTCGGCTCCCCTGCGCCCGGAAATCCTGCGAGTGAGGACATTGATTATCCAATCGATGCCGCCGTTCACCCTAATGATTTCGAGCATGCCGCCGGCCAGCATGGTGACGATTATCAGGTCTCCCATGGAAGCAACGCCCTCCCCCGCCGACTGCAGGAAGCCAAGCCATCCGAACTTGCCGGACAAAAGGCCGATGACGGCATTGAGGAAAATCCCCACACTCAGCACGCCCAGCACGTTCAGTCCGCAAAGTGCAAGGATGATGACGGCCAGATAGGGAAGGATCAGCAGGAGATTGAATTCCTGCGCGGGTGCAGTCGCGTCGAAACCCTGTCCGAGCACCACATACACCACCGCGACCACAATGGCGGCAGGGCCTGCGATCCAAATGTTTGCGCGGAATTTATCCGCCATGGAGCACTCCTGGCTGCGGGTGGCAGCTATGGTAGTGTCGGATATGAAAGAGAGATTGTCCCCGAAGAAGGCACCGCCCACTATTGCGGCCACCACCATTGCAAGCGGAGCTCCGGTGCCTGACGCAAGGCCGGACGCTATGGGGACCAGCGCAACGATGGTCCCCACGCTCGTTCCTATCGCCATGGAGATGAAACACGCCGCGACGAAAAGGCCCACCAGGATGAAGCGTCCCGGCAGTATGTGCAGAGTCGCGGCGACCACAGCGTCGATGCTGCCTATGGCTTTCGCGGTAGCCGCAAAAACTCCGGCAAGCACGAATATCCATATCATCAGCAGCACGTTGCCGTTGCCTGCTCCGCGGGAAAAAACCGCCACGCGCTCCTCCAGGCTACCCCTGGTGATGAGGATGGCGTAGGCGGAAGCCAGCAGGAATGCTGCAACCACAGGCACCTTGTAGAAGTCTTTCGCCATGAAAGACGACACAAGGTACACTGCCAGGAAGACCAGCAGTGGGCTTAATGCAAGGAGTCCGCGGCTTCTGTTCACTCGGCTATCTCCTTAAGCATTTCGGCAACGGCGGCCTCGAGCTGCTTGTCTTCGCCGCGGGCGACGGATTCCGGATCGTTGTAGACCGTAATATCCGGCTCAAGCTGCAGATTCTCGAGATATCTGCCGTTGGACACGCTCCACGACCCTATCTGCGGTATGCCGAATACAAGCGAAGGATCCACCTGATTCTCCCACCACACGGATGTGGCGGTGCCAGGAACGGGAGCGCCGATGATCTTGCCCGTGCCGAGAGCCCTGTAGCAATAAGGGAAGCCGCAGGCGTCGGAATAATTGGCCTCGCAGACCACGACGCAGGAAGGTTTCACCCATTTGTCGTAAGGCTCGGGAGCCATGTAGACACCGCGGGCCTCGCGTTTGGTATACATCTTTCCGTCAAGGAAGGTGGCGAGGTCGTTATGCAGCCAGCCGCCTCCGTTGTTGCGGGTATCCACTATGAGGGCGTCGCAGGTGCGGTACTTGCCGAGGGCCTTGGAATAGACTTCACGGAAACTCGCCGAATTCATCCCGCGCACGTGCACATAACCCACTTTGCCGCCGGAAAGCTCCTCTACGCGCTTTTCGTTGTTCCGCACCCAGCGCTGGTAGTATCCTTCGGTATCGTTTCCGGAAGGAGTGATGATTATATCCTTCTCTTTGCCGCCGGCCTTGACCTTGAGCACGATACGCTTGCCGTTCGTGCGGGCCAGGGCCTGGTACCAGGGAGTGCCTGCCTCGATTTCCTTTCCTTCCACTGCAAGGATGAGATCGCCCTCCTTCATGTCGGGAGCATATCTCCTGAGCGTGCTGTAGGGAAGGAATTCCTTCACTTTCAAGCCCTTGCCAGTATACTCCTCATCGAAGATGACGCCCACATGGCCTACTCCACCGGAAGGACCGCTGTAGCGGCCGCCGGTATGCGAACCGTTAAGCTCACCGAGCATCTCGGAGAGCAGCTCGCGGAATGCGAAATTGTCGGTGATGTAGGGAAGGAACTGGCGGTAGTTCTCGCCAACGGCAGCCCAGTCGACTCCGTGCATGTCGGTAACATACCATTTTTCCTTCACCTGCCTCCAGCAGTGCTCGAAGATATACTCGCGCTCCTTGACCGCGTCGTACTCGAATTCGCCGCGGAAACTCACGTTCTTGGTAGAGAATGTGTTGGGATCGGCTTTCGTGATGCTGTTGCCGCCGATGACGTACACGTTCTTCCCGTCGGGAGAAGGAATGACACGGCCGGTAAAGCTCTTCTTTACCACCTTGATGCTGCCGTCCTTGCGGTCGACGCAGACAAGGTCGAAATTCTTCTCGAGCTGCACCGTGTAATAGAGTTTCTTACCATCGGGAGTCAGGATGTAGTCCCCTATCCTGCCGGAGTTGCGGGTGAGACGCACGATGCGGTCGAAGCGGCCGTCGAGTTCGAGTTTAACCTTTTCGGGTTTCTTGTTGTCGGTGCTGTCCTTCTTCTCTTCTTTCTTCTTGTCCTTGGAGGCCTGCTTGTCGCTCTTCAGCAGGTTCTCGATTTTCTCCATGTCCTCGCCGCGGGTGAAGTTCAGGTAGGCTTCGTCGTCGAAGAACATGATGTAGATGTCTCCCTCCGCGCCCCAGCTGCCATGGCTGCGGTAGCCGGCCTTGTCGGAGGTGTACGTCATGGCCTTGCCGCCCATGGCCCACTTGAAATTGCCGTCGGAATATCCGCTCTGGGTAAGGTCGGTAATCTCGCCGCTGGCCACTTCGATGAGGCAGATATCCTCATTGTACATGCGCTGGTCGCCCTGATAGGTCGAAAGGATGTAGCGGCTGTCCGGGCTCCACTCGAACTGCAGGTCGCCGTCGGAATAGGAATAATTGACGCCTTCCGGCAGCAGCACTTTCTCCTTGCCGCCGTCTGCAGGGCAGATCACGAGTCCGGTGCGGTTCCTCAGATATGCAAGCCATTTGCCGTCGGGAGACACGCTGGGCTGGAAGCATACCTGGCCCTCGGGAGTGATGCGCTTCTCCTTGGTATCCGTAGAGAATGTGAAAGTCTGATCCTTCTTGTTCGCGAGTTCGCGCTTGTAGATGGCCCACTCTCCGCCACGCTCGGATGCGTAGTAGATACTGCGTCCTCCGTCGCCGAACGCTACTCCGCGCTCAGCCTCGGGAGTGTCGGTGATGCGGCGGGTATCCCCAAATTCAAGAGGGGTGACGAACACGTCGCCGCGGGAAACCACTGCGATTTCCTTTCCGTTGGGAGACGCCGCAAAACCGGTGATTCCGCCGGTCGTGACCCGGTAGGTATGCTCGCGCTCGAACTTGTCTTTCTTTATGCTTATGGCGAGTTTTGCAGGAGCCTGCCCGTCCTTCTGGGTGTAAAGGTCCCCGTTCCAGGAATAGCAGAGAGTGCCTTCCGCGCTGATGCTGAGGTAGCGGACGGGGTTCTTCTCAAAAGAAGTCACGCGCACGGGAGCGGCGCCGTTGATATCTGATTTCCAGACATTTGCATCGCCGGCCCAGCCATTGGACTGAACGGGCGTCCCGCTCTGCTCGCTCAAATAATAGTAGTGTATGCCGTCCGGGGCGAACACCGGGCACTTGTCCTCGCCGATGAAGGAAGTGAGCTTGGTGTATGCGCCGTTCTGGAGTTTCCAGATATTGTGCGCGGCGGAAGAAGTGTGATGCTTGCGGTAGGGATCTTCGGGCGTCACATAATCTTCGAAGATGATGGTGCCTTCGGCATTGATGTCCGCGGCCCAGGCCTTGACCGTAGTGACACGCTGCGGAACCGGCAGCCTGCCCGGCTCGGCCGCAAGGGCCTCTGCAAGGTCGATGCTGTAGAGACTGGTTGCACCCGGGAAGGCGCTCGAGCTCGCAAGTTCCTGATAATAAGCGGAGAAGATAATCTTTCCGTCTTTGCTGACAGCGTACGGGGCCTGTGCTCCGCCGTAGTCTGTCAGACGCTTGGGCTTACCTCCCTCCGCGGATACGGCCCAGATGTCCTTCTGGCCTTCGCGGTAGGACGCGAAGACCACGTATTTCCCGTCCGGACTCCAGCGGGGTTCGGTGTCGTGGGCGGGATTCGTGGTGAGTTGGACTGCCTCGCCGCCCTTGGCAGGCACGAGCCAGATATCGCCCTGGTACACGAATGCCACTGTGTTTCCGTCCGGGGAAATGGCATTCTGACGAAGCCATCGGGGAGTTTCATTTGCAAGCGCCGTGGCGCAGAGAACGGCAGCGACTGCTGCTAGTAGGACCTTCTTCATATTGTTTGTTTAGTTTATTGTCGTCGACGGTAAAACTACTAATTCGTCAAATGTACGAAAAATCCCTGCAAAATCCTATATTTGCAGTCAAATGAACTCTTCCGTCCGACTGATTGTCCTCAATTCCACCAAACTTGGAGAAAACTCCCTGGTCCTGCATTGTCTGTGCCGGGAGATGGGACGAAGGAGTTTCATAGTTACCGTGCGCAAAGGGGGCTCCCGGGCGCTGTACCTTCCGCCCAACATTCTGGATGCGGAAGTGATAGAGAACCGGAAGTCGGATCTTTGGAGGCTGCGTGGCATTTCCGCCGTTCATCCCTTGAACGGGATCCGTTCGGATTTCGACAAGAACGCGATTTCGCTGTTCATGAGCGAAGTGCTTTGGCGCGCCGTGCAGGACGGGGCGGCCGAAGAAGGACTGTACGACTGGTGCGAACGGTCTGTGCTTACCCTGGACGCCCTGGAAGGGGATTTCGCGAATTATCACCTGCGCTTCCTGATGGAACTCGCCGGCGCCCTGGGCTTTTCTCCCTCCTTCGACGGCCTCGCGCCGTTCGCCGAAGAGAATCTGGGCGAAATCCGGGACCTGCTCGCCGCAGACTGGCCGTCATTCATGGTTTATCCCCTGAACGGCACCCGCCGGGGAGCCATCGCCAAGTCCTTGCTCCGCTACCTCTCCGCACATTTGGAAATCCCCCTCAACATCCGCTCCCTGCCGGTGCTCGAGGAAATCTACCGCTAACGAAATATGACACATCCCACCTATAGACAGATCGACCTCTCCGCCTGGCATCAGGTTGGAGAAGGAGGCAACGGCAAAACCTATGAGAACCCCGCAGAGCCGGACATCATACTCAAGGTGAACAAATCCCGTCTGAGCACATACAAAGCCGTCAGGCACGAATACGATGTCTCCAAGGCCGTAGAGGGCCTGGGGCTCCCCACCCCGAAGATGCACGAAATGGTCATGGTGGACGGCGCTTACGCCACCATCTCGGAACGTATAAAGGACAAGCGTTCTCTTTCGCGCATCTGCCACGACGAGCCGGAACGCACGGAGGAGATGGCGCGCCTGCTTGCCGAAAAAGGAAAAGAGATGTTTGCGACTCCGAGCGACAACGGTTTCTTCCCGAGCAGGAAGGAGCAGCTCCTGCAGGCGCTCGACAAGGCCACGTTCATCAGCCGGAAGAACCGTGCGCTTATCCGTGCATTCGCCGAGACCATCGTGGAGAACCCCAACTGCGTCCACGGAGACTTCCAGCCGGGGAACATCATTGAATCCGAAGGCAGATACTATTGGATAGATCTGGACCGCGTCGCCCACGGAGACCCGATGTTCGACATAGGGCACTTATATCTGATCTGCTGGGTTTATGCCCCGATGAAGAGGGTTCAGAACATCTTCCATCTGACACTGGACCAGTTCCACAGATTCTGGAATGCCTTTGCAGAAGCCTATACCGGGAACAGCGGCCATGCGGAATTCGACGCCCTTTCCGGGAAGTTCGCATGTCTGGACCTCATCGTGCGTACAGTGTTCGCCGAGCCCACTTTCCTCGAAAATCTTTTCTTCGGGATGCACGCGAGAAAACTCGTAAGACAATTCTATCAGAAATGATTCCATCCCTCCTCCCGGCCATGCAGTTTCTCCCGGTCAAGAGCATAGTCAATGCCCGTGACCTGGGCGGTTATCCCGCGGGAGATTCCCGGAAGGTCAAGGACAAACTTCTCCTGCGCAGCGCGCACCTCGCCGATGCAAGCCATGCCGACATGGCATATCTCGAAGGGCTTCACATCACAAAGGTGATAGATTTCCGCAAGGCGGAAGAGCTGGCCGGCGTGACCGACAGGATTATCCCCGGGGCATCATATGTAAGCATCCCCATCGACGCCTCGGGCAGCGTTTCGGCCACGGCCGCCGAGAAAGAGAAGTTTACCAAAAGGAAGAAGTTTGAGGTTAAGAAACTCATAGTCTGGGCAGCCTTCAACAAGAAGGCGCAGAAAGTCGCGCAGGATCTTTACCGCACGCTTCTGTTCTATCCCGAATGCCAGAAGCAGTTCGCGGCCTTCATGCGGGAAGTGGTGGACACCCCGGACGGCGCCATCCTGTTCCACTGCACGCAGGGCAAGGACCGCACCGGCATTGCCTCCATGCTCCTGCTCGCCGCGCTGGGGGTCGGCAAAGAGACAATCGTAGCCGATTTCGATGCCACGAACCAGGTGTATGCGAAGGACGTCAGGAAGTATTCGAGAAGGGTAAGGTTCTTTGGCGGAAAGCACGCGCAGATATCTGTCGTAAAGTCTTTCATCGGAGCCAATACCGAGAATTTCGTCAATGCCCTGAATGAACTGGAAGCCGCATACGGCTCTGCGGAAGAGTATCTGAAAGGCCCTATCGGCATGACGGACAGCGACATTCAAACGCTCAGGGAACGTTATCTTGTCTGATGAATGCGAAAAGACCGGCCCTTGCGGAACCGGTCCTGATAATCTCGCATGTCCTGGCCGTACCTAGCTAAGGTCGGCGCGGGCCATGGCGTCCTTGTAGTACTTCTGGTCCACGAAGACGTCTTCCTTGTAAGGATTGATGTGGCGCTTCCTGGAGACTGCAATGATGTAGCAGATCGCGATGATGTTGGTGATGAGCGCAAGGGCACTGATGACTGTCATCATTGTGGGATTTGCGGCGACGACAGAAGGATCCACTGTAGTGCCTACGACTGCCGCTTCTCCGCCGGCCACTTCATAGAGTTTGCTGATAGTGTCCACTCCCTCGGGATAGAGTACGGGAAGGGTTGCCCAGCTGAACCACTGCTGGCCGTTCTTGAAGGTCTCCTGGAAGAGAGGGAATACCTGTGCGAACATGCACCAGATTGCCAGAGTGTTTGCACGGTTCTGGATCCATCCGCCGCGGTTCCAGCAGAGAGCCGCCACGGTAGGAGCAAGAAGCAGGGCGATACCGCAGTACCAGCTGTGGGTAGGGAGGCAGTTGTAGGTGTATGCGAAGTTCCAGATATCGTAGATGACGATGTAGACCCAGGTCATGTCGGCCCAGATCATATCTTTCTTGTCCTTGGAAGGGTACACGTTCCACCACGCGGTCATGCACATGATATTGATAAGACCGGCGACGCCGTTCATCACATTGTGCCAGCCGCCATACTGCCATACGCCTTCGGAGGTAAGCCACCATTTGTTCCATCCCATTACCGCGGACTCGAAGTCGGATACGCAGGCAATGAGAATGTTGATGCCCACGATGATGAAGGGGAAGGGTTTGAACCAGTGTTTCGCACCTACGCCCCATTTGTATTTGATCATCATGAAACCGATGCACCCCGCGGTCGCGGCATACAGCTTGGCATAGTGGAACCAGCCCTGCATGTAGATATGGGTCTGGTTCTGAAGGGCCCACTGTGCTCCGCTGCGTACACCGAGCCAAATTGCGATGAAGTAGGCTGTCAGCGCCAGAGGTATTGCAAGGAAGGTGATGATGCCGCCGAGTTTGGTACGGCGTGCGAATTCATTGAAGAGAATGAGGCCGACGAGAACGACCAGCAGCATTCCCCACTGAGAAAGGGCATGTGCCCCGTAAACTTGGAAAAACATGATATAAGGTTTAAGTTAATTGTTCGTCCGGTGTTAATCGTGTGGTTCGCAAATAGCGCGCAAAGATACGAATTTAAGAGGAATTTCAGTATATTCGCACGACAAATCATCATGCTTGAAAGATGAAAAGGATTCTCCTTGCACTGATTACCCTTACGGTCCTTTTACCTGCGGTCGCCGGATGCGGCACACAGAAAAGAGTGTCCTCTACGCCTACAGTCGACAAGATTGTGGAGAGGGGCGTTCTTCTCGTAGGCACTACAGGAGACTACCGTCCTCTCAGCTATAGGGAGCCTGAATCCGGAGAATACTGGGGATTCGGAATCGATGTTGCAGGGAGGATTGCAGAGGACCTTGGCGTGAGCGTCAGCTATGTTCCCACCTCATGGCCCACCCTTTCGGACGATGTCCTGAACCCAGGGCTTTTCGACTTTGCAATCGGAGGCATAACCATCACTGATGCCCGCAAGGAGACGATGGCGATGTCGGAAGGATATCTTGCCAACGGAAAGACCATCCTCTGCAGGAAGGAGGATGCGGACAAGTTCAAAGGGATAGACGACCTGAACAAACCGTCGGTCAGGGTAATGGTCAACCCGGGAGGGCTCAACGAAAAGTTCGCCAGGGAGAATCTTCCCGATTGCACGCTCATTGTTTACGGAAAGAACGAAGAGATTCCTTCAAAAGTGGCCGAAGGAGAGGCCGACGTGATGATTACGGAGATTACCGAAGCCCCGTGGTATGTCCAGAACGACACAAGACTCTCAGCGCCGCTTCTCGACAGTCCTTTCACCCACGGAGAGATAGGCGTGCTGATGCGGAAAGGGCAGGACGACCTCATGGACAAGATCGAAGGTACCATCCGGAAAATGAAAAAAGATGGTTCCCTGAAGGCACTGCACATCAAATACGGGCTTATCTACAATAATATCTGAACTTGCGTTTAATATCTTTCATAATCCTTCTTCTGGCCGGCCTTGCCTACACATGCTGGCGGATCTGGCGCATCGTCCCGGCTTCTCCCGTATGGAAATGGGCCACAGTTACCGCATGGATCCTCTGCTTCGCGTCTATCTTCATCCACTACGGGCTTGGAGACAGGCTTCCTCTGTGGCTCGCCGCGGCCACATACGAAATCGGCACCTCCTGGCTAATCGCCTTTTTCTATGTCATTATTCTGTTCGTGGCCCTGGACCTCGGGCGGCTCTTGCATCTCGTCCCGGTTTCGTTCCTGAAGAATTCACCGGCAGGAGCACTCACTGTCGCGGGAGCCATTGCGCTGCTGCTTCTCGGAGGATGGATCCACTACCATCATAAATACCGGGAGAGTCTTGAAATCGGCTCGGGAAAAGTCAAGGGAGACACCGTCACGGTCGTGCTCGCGAGCGATCTTCATATCGGCTACCATAACCGCGCACGGGAAATATCCCGCTGGGTGGACATGATAAATGCCGAGAATGCGGATCTTGTGCTCTTCGCCGGAGACATTCTCGACGGAGCGCTGCGTCCGGCCGTGGAGTGGGACTTTGCCTCGATCCTCCGCGGCATAAAGGCTCCCGTGTTCGCATGCCCCGGCAACCACGAATACATAGCGGGAAAGGAAAAGGCCTTGGCCTTCCTGGAAGGAGCAGGGATACGCGTCCTTGCCGATTCTGCCGACGTAGAAGCCGGTATCAGGGTGATAGGAAGGGATGACCGCAGCAACCGAAGCCGCAAGGCGCTTCAGAATATCGCTCCGGGAGACTCGCTCTTTACCATAGTCCTGGATCACCAGCCTTACCATCTTGAAGAAGCGGAGCAGTATGGCGCGGACTTCCAGTTCAGCGGGCATACCCACCACGGCCAGATCTGGCCTGGCAACTGGCTCACTAACGCCATGTATGAGAAAGCTTTCGGAGAACACCGCAGGGGCGACACCCGTTATTACATAAGTTCCGGGCTCGGCATCTGGGGAGGCAAGTTCCGTATCGGCACACGGTCGGAGTACGTCGTGCTGCGAATTAAAAATTCTTATCTTTGAAATATGAAAAAGATTCTTTCCATCATTCTGCTTCTCGTTTCCCTGCATCTGGGTGCGTGGGAGCGCCAGCCGTTATGGCCCGGGATCGACAAGATGCCGGATTTCCAGCCGCATCAGATTGCGGAAATGACCAACGTTTCCAAAGCGCCGGGCTTCAATCCCGACGAGTTCCGCATGCCATATATAGAATGGTATGAGAAGCCGTCCAACCCCAACGGGGCCTGCATGATCCTGATTTCCGGCGGCGGATACTACAACTGCTGCGACGTGGATCTCGTGGAGAAATGGCACAAGGAACTCACCGCCCTCGGAGTGCAGTGCGTGAATTTCGTCTACCGTACCTCCCGTCCGAAGGGCATTCCCATCTACCAGACTGCATGGGAAGACGGCCAGAGGGCAGTGCGTCTCGTGCGCAGCCAGGCGAAGAAACGCGGCCTCGATCCCGAGAAGATAGGTGCTATAGGCATGTCGGCCGGAGGGCATCTGACACTGCTGCTCGCCACCAGTTCGCAGACTCCTGCATACGAGCCGATAGACAAGCTGGACAAGACTCCCTGCCATATCAACTGGGCGGTAGCCAACGCCCCCGCATACGTGACTACCGACGGTGAAACCGGCACTGAAGCCACCCGCGACGGCTACGGTTCCGACGTGGGCCTCAGCAAAGTTTTCAAATTCGACGACCATACCTGTCCCGTCAGCCTGCATCACGGAGGGCGCGACCCCTATTCTCCCAACGGATCCACGCTGGTTTACAGGCAGTTGCGGCGCATGGGAGTACCTGCGGAGCTGCATCTCTACCCCAACAAATGGCACGGGGCGTGGGGCTTTGAAAGGGCCGTGGAATTCATGACCCAGATGGGGTATCTCGGGCCCGTTCAGCCAGAAGTGGCTATTATGGACCGCTTTGCTTCGGATGACGACCGCGCAGGTTACAAGAAAGAGGCGATATGGCCCGAAGGCAAGATGCCGGACCGCCAGGAGAATCAGTGCGAGCCCTACATCGAATGGCATTTCCCCCACCAACTCAGCACTCACGCCATCCAGATAATCTATTCCGGCGGCAGCTACATGGGCAATGATCCCGACGGATTCGAAGTGGCACCCGTGCGCCGCTACCTCAATGCCATGGGCGTTACCGTAGTGACCTTGAAATACCGCACTCCCAGGCCCGCGGCGCCCCTCGCCAAGCATACCACCGCCTGGCAGGATCTGCAGCGCGCCATCCGCATAGTGCGCAGCGAAGCTCCTTCGCACGGGCTCGACCCCAAGCGCATAGGCATCATGGGATCATCCGCCGGCGGGCATCTCACCCTGATGGGCGTCACTTCCTCGAGGCACAGTTCCTACAGGCCTGTCGACGCCATCGACAAGCAGTCCTGCAAGGTGCAGTGGGGAATCGGGATTTATCCCGCATACGCGCTGACGGACGGTCTGGAGAAGAACAACACCACCGGCGGCAACGACGATTCCGCCGTGCTGGCGCCCGAATTCAGTTTCGACCTCAACACCGCGCCCATGCTCTTCATCCACGGCGATGCGGACGGATGGGCTGCCATGAATTCGGTGAAGGCCTGGGAGAAGATGCGCGCCATGGGAATACAGAGCGAGCTGCATACCCTCGCCACCCGCAAGCACTGCTTCCAGCGCACGGCATCGCCCGGCACCGGCAGCTACAACTGGATCGACCGCATCTGGGAATACATCCAGCCCTTCATCGCGGAATAAAGGGCCGCAAACCTAAAGCGGCCCTTAAGGTGCTCCCGGTCCTACAGAAAATGACCGACCGGGAGCAAAAAAGGCCCAAAATGCTCCCGGTCCTACAGTTTTTGTACGACCGGGAGCACTGCCTTCTTCCACGAGACCATAAGGAGCCGGGCAGGCACAGCCGCCTGTAAAATGTTTGCCATATCAAGCATTATTTACTACTTTTGCGCCCGATAGAATACGAAGACAGCGTCAGGACGCAGAACTGCCGGGTCGATGAAAAAGAGAAAGCGATGAACAAAAAAGAATTGGAAATAATGGCCCCTGCGGGCAATTTCGAATGCCTCCGGGCTGCCATAGAGGGTGGGGCGGATTCGGTATATTTCGGAGTCGGAAAGCTCAACATGCGTTCCCATTCCGCCAACAATTTCAAGCCCGAGGACTTGAAGGAAGTCACGCGCATCTGCCGCGAAGCAGGCGTGAAGAGTTATCTCACCCTGAACATCTGCCTATATCCCGAGGACCTTCCGGACATGCGCATAGCCCTCGACAAGGCGAAGGAGGCCGGGGTGGATGCCATCATCGCTTCCGACATTGCGGCCATCTCTTACTGCCGGCAGATAGGGCTCGAGGTGCATATCTCCACTCAGTTGAGCATCAGCAACCTGGAAGCGCTGAGGTTCTATGCGCAGTTCGCCGATGTCGTGGTCCTCGCCCGCGAGCTCAATCTGGACCAGGTCCGGGAGATTTACGACGGCATCGTGCGTGAGCAGATAAAAGGCCCGTCCGGGCAGCTGGTGCGCATCGAGATGTTCGCCCACGGGGCTCTCTGCATGGCCATCTCCGGCAAATGCTACCTGAGTCTGCATACCGCCGGGCAGTCGGCCAACAGAGGAGCGTGCATACAGATATGCCGCCGCGGCTACGGCGTAACCGACCTCGAGACCGGCAACGAGCTCAACATCGACAACAAGTACATAATGTCGCCCAAGGACCTCTGCACCATCGAGTTCATGCAGCGGATAATCGAGTCCGGCGTGAAGGTATTCAAGATTGAGGGCAGGGCGAGAAGCGCAGAATATGTGAAGCGCTGTGCACAGTGCTACCGGCAGGCTGCCGACGCCGTCTGCGACGGGACATATACTCCGGAGATGGCGGCGGAACTTAAGGCCCGTCTCGCCGAGGTGTTCAACCGGGGCTTCTGGGACGGATACTACCAGGGTGCATATCTTGGCCAGTGGAGCGACGTATACGGCTCCCAGGCTACCCGGCGCAAGGTCTACGCCGGAAAGGTGACCAACTGGTTCGACCGCATCGACGTCGCGGAAATCACTGTCGAAAGCGCCGCAATCAAGGC
>Ga0256405_10002896_pt1 | contig 37280 bp, 39 predicted proteins | sample RumenRJG_02DNA_FD_189096 | JGI IMG/M metagenome (GOLD analysis project Ga0256405, IMG submission 189096) | Bovine rumen microbial communities from Lethbridge, Alberta, Canada - RJG_02 | ecosystem: Host-associated > Mammals > Digestive system > Stomach > Rumen | place: Canada: Alberta...
CTGTTGCTTTAAAATCATACATTTTGTTTTTCCTGTTAAAAGAATTTTGCACTTACATTATAAGTTAAAATTCCTACAAATAATACTTTCAAGTGAAACAAATAATCATCTAAAGTGAAACTTTACATTAATTTTGATAGGAGGAAAATATGAAAAAATTTTTAGCAGTACTTTTAATCGCAGGATTTATTTCTGCATGCTCACCAGCTTTTGCAGGAACTCACGGCAAAAATGGTAAAGTTTCCGGTCGTTCTGTTGGAGCCGGAGCATTATCATTAATTATTTGGCCAGGAATTGGACAAGCTATCAACGACCAAAGTTATGAAAAAAATTTGACACATGCATTACTCGGTTTAACAGGTATTTTCAGATTTTGGTCTTGCTATGATGCAGTTGTAGACAGACAAGGTGGAGTTTGGCATAACCGTATATAGTAAAATATTTTAAAAAATAGAACCGCTCATGGTTCTATTTTTTTTTTGCAAAAAAATAGGAATTTCAAATTAACTTGAAATTCCTATTTTTTATTTATTTACCGACTAATTATTTGTTGAAAACAACTGTCATTTCATCGCCAGGATTCAAAGCTGAATCTTGAGTTGAGCTAGGTAAAATTAAGTATCTAACTTCATCACCGAATTCATAAAGAATACCAAACGTTCCACTTACTGCTAATTTAGCGATGTCATATACATAGTAACCAACAGTTACGAATGATTTACCAAAGCTTCTTAAACCAGCCATTGGTTGTAATGATAATGTATTTGCAAATATATTAGAGTAGTTATCAGCAAATCTTTCATAGTCATTAGAAGTTTCCATAGCTGCTGCCGCTGCAGATCTTCCAGCAACTGCACCAACTCTGCCTGCTGCTGAGAATGGAGCTGCAAAGAAACGAGCTACAAAATTAGTTGTTTTTTCATCTGTAACGCTTGCTCTTGCAACATTTACCGGAAATTCAACTTTTGAAGAACCATCTTGAATTGAGTTGAATTTAACTTTAATATATCCAGGGTTTTTAACGCCAGGACGGCTAACTTCTACAACTTCACCTTTAACTTTTGAACCAGCTGCAAAAGATGTACCTGAAACTGTTGTATCTTCAGTTGTTACAGCATAGAATGTATCACCAATGTTAGCATGTCTTGCATCAACTCTTTCAGATAATTTAACTTTTACTGTTGCATATTCACAGCCTGTTGCAATATATTTTGCATTGTAGTATTTGTTCATGCTTAATGCTGATACTAAATATGCAACTTGCTCAGTTGTTAAATATTTTTCAGCTGCAACTTTGTCAGCATGAGGAGCTGCATCTAAGATACCTGAATTGATAACTTCTTTAGCAGGATTTGTTGCCCAATTAGGGATTTCTTGCATTTCGTAACCTTTGAATTGAGGAATAGCACCTTCATTAACAGGAGCATCCATCAATTGAGCTAATACTGCAAATACTTCAGCTTTTGTGATTTTTTGGTCAGGACGGAAAGTTCTGTCTTCTTTGTAACCAATCATTACGTTAGCACCTAAAGCTTCTTGAATCCACTTGTAAGCCCAGTGTGATTGTTTCATATCTTTGTATTGATATTTTGGAGTTGAATAAGGAATTCCTAAACCTTCAACCAAAGCTACAGCCATTTCTGAACGAAGTACAGGTGTATTTGCATTAAATAAGCCTTTAGCGTTTGTTTGTAAAACAGATAAAATGTCTTGAGCTGTAGATTCAATAACTACATTTTCTTTTTCTTTTACTGATAATAAGTTACCAGCTTTTAATTTTTTATCACCTACTAAGTAGTAACCTTCACCTTGTTGTGATAAAACTGATGAACCAAACATTGTTGGGTGAGCATAAGCTTGCGTTTGAGCAACATCTGCTGCGAATGCGCTAGTAGCAACCATCAATGTTGCTGCTGTTGCAACTACTGTGTTTAATACTTTCATTTTTTTCTCCTTTTCTATACGAAATATTAAATCTTTAAACTTTCAGCTTTATAAAATTATGCTATCTAAAAAAAAATAAAAAAACAATATATATTAATGAAACTTAATAATTAGTTTGTTAATATTTTTCAAAAATTTTTGCATAAATATCTACAATTGTAAATTAATTATATGTTTGCTTTACATGAGTTTATATTTAATGTACGATTTAATTGAGGAGTCTGTATGGAAGAATTGAAGTACAAAAGAATTTTGCTCAAAATAAGCGGTGAAGCATTATTAGGTGAGCAGCAATTTGGTATTGATTACAAGCCTGTTGAGTTTATAGCGCAGGAAATAAAACAAATTCATGATATAGGTGTTGAAATTGCTGTAGTTGTAGGCGGCGGAAACATCTTCAGAGGGATGAAGAATAGTGCAAGATTAGGTATGGACAGAGCTTCCGGTGATTATATGGGCATGCTTGCAACAGTCATGAACGCAATCGCCCTTCAATCTGCATTAAAAAAGATTGATGTATCTTGCAGAGTTCAAACAGCGATTGATATGAATCAAATTGCTGAGCCTTATATAAGATTTAAAGCTATAAGACATCTTGAAAAAGGTAGAGTTGTTATTTTCGCAGCCGGAACAGGAAATCCGTTCTTTACAACTGATACCGCAAGTGCTTTAAGAGCATCCGAAATTGATGCAAAAATTATGCTTATGGCTAAAAACGGTGTTGACGGTGTTTATACAGATGACCCTAATGTAAATAAAGATGCTAAAAAACTTGAAAATATAGATTATGATGAAATCATCAAGCACGATTTAAAAGTAATGGACAGATCAGCTTGTGATTTGTGTCAGCAAAATAATATACCTATTATAGTCTTTGATTTTAAGGCAAAAGATGCTATTAAAAAGATTATTTTGGGAGAAAAAATAGGAACATATGTAGGCAGACAATAATAAGAAAGAGGTTAAAAATGTCAGAAGCATTAGATGCAATGTTTAAGAATGGTACTGAAAAAATGGAAAAAGCTATTAATCAGTTACACAGAGAATTTTCAACAGTAAGAACAGGTCGTGCTAACCCTGTTATGCTTGATAAAGTTATGGTTGATTATTACGGCGCCCCAACACAATTAAAACAAATGGCTCAAATTACTGTTCAAGAAGGTACAACACTTGCAATTGCACCATTTGACAGAAGCATTTTAAAAGAAATTGAAAAAGCTTTGATTAAAGCAGAATTAGGTGTTTCACCGAATAATGACGGAACAACTATCCGATTAAACTTTCCGCCTTTAACAGAAGAAAAAAGAAAAGAAATTACAAAAGATGTTAAAAAATACGGTGAAGATGCGAAAGTTGCAGTAAGAAACGCTCGTCGTGATTTAACAGATGAATTAAAGAAAATAGAAAAAGCCGAAAATTTACCTGAAGATGTAGTGAAAGATAATCAAGATAAAATTCAAAAATTAACAGATAAATATACAGGCATTATTGATAAAGAAGTATCAGAAAAAGAAAAAGAGGTTATGACTGTATAATGGATAAATGCCCAAAATCAATACTTCGAATAATAACAGGATTTGTTTTCGGTGTAATAGCGCTTGCATGCATGATTTTTGGCGGATTACCTTTATTATTACTTATTGCGGTAATAGTTTACCTTAGTTCAAAAGAATATGTTGATATTCTTAAACACAAAGGCTTTTACCCAAGTATGAAAATAATATTATTTGCAGATGCGATATTTGCAATAATTGCATATTTCAATAAGTTTAATATAGTACCTATTGCTTTTACAATAGGTACTATAAGTGCTTTTATGTGGGTTCTGTTCAGAGGCAGACAGCCATATATAGCAAATGCGGCAACAACAATTTTAGGATTTGTTTATAGTGGCTGGTTTCCGCTACACTTGTTATTTTTAAGAGATTTAGGGGCTAATAATCATACTTCCTTGCAAATGCTTTTCAAAACTGATATTTTCAATGCTGGCTTCGGATATGTTTTATTTTTATTTTTCCTTGTAATACTAACAGATGTGGGATGTTATTACTTCGGAATGAATTTAGGCAAACATAAACTTGCACCTGTTATAAGTCCTAATAAAACAATAGAAGGTTCATTGGGCGGAGCTTTTTGCGCAGTTATAGGCGGTTTAATTATTGCTTATTTCATAAAATTACCATGGTATCACGCCATAATAGCCGGTCTTTTAGTTACCGTATTTGCTCAAATTGGTGATTTGTGTGAATCTTTGATAAAACGTGATGCCGGTGTAAAAGATTCAGGAGATTTACTTCCGGGACACGGAGGATTCTTAGACCGAACTGACAGCTACATATTAACCATACCGGTGATGTATTATTATTTTGCGTTCTTTGTTCAGGATAATTTGGTTTTAACTATAGTTAATTTTATAAAAGGATTATTATAGTGCAACAAAATTTGGAAAAAATTTTTAAAATAGAAATTACGGATGAGTCTTTGTTTAAAAAAGCACTGACTCATCCGTCTTTTACTAAAGAAAACAATATAAATTCTTTAGAAAACTACGAACGTTTAGAATTTTTCGGCGATTCTGTGCTAAAACTTGCAGTATCAGAGAAATTAATAAAAAAATATCCGAATTCGAACGAAGGCGATTTATCAAAAATTCGTTCCATAATTGTTTCAGATGCAACATTATCAAAAGTTTCTGAACAAATTGGTCTAACAGATTTAATTATTCTTGGAGAGCATGCGGAAAAGACAGGTGAAAGAAATTGCACTTCAATAAAAGCTTGTGTATTTGAAGCCTTATTAGGAGCTTTTTATTTAGACAATAAAAAAGAAGAAATTTTTAAATTTTTATCAGATATTCTTGAACCATACATTAACGAGGTTAAAGAAAATTTTGCAAAATATAACTCAAAAGAAATATTACAAGAATATACTCAAGGAAAAACTAAAGAATTACCAAAATATACGCTGCTTGAGGAACTTGGACCAAAGCATGCACCTATTTTCAGAGTTCAGGTAATGTATAAAGATGAAGTTTTAGCAACTGCTACAGGCAGAAGTAAAAAAGATGCGGAACAAAAATGTGCTTACGAAGCATGCATAAAGTTAGGAGTAATAAATGAGTAATGAAATTATAATTTCACCGTCTATACTATCGGCAGATTTTGCTAATTTAGAAAGAGATATAAAACTTGTGGAAGATAATGGAGCTGATTGGATTCACGTAGACGTAATGGACGGTCATTTTGTACCAAATATCACCATTGGAATTCCTGTAGTAAAATCATTAAAAAGATTTGCGCGAAAACCGCTTGATGTACATTTAATGATTGAAAATCCGGAAAAATATATCGAAGACTTTGCTGCATCAGGAGCTGATATAATCACATTCCACTTTGAAGCAGTAAAAGAAGAAAATATTGAAGAAATTTGCAATAAAATAAAATATTTAGGCTGTAAAGCCGGTATTTCAATAAAACCTAAAACTAATCAAAAAGTTTTAATACCATATCTGAAATTTGTTGATATGGTACTTGTAATGACAGTAGAACCGGGTTTTGGCGGTCAAGAATTTATGCACTACTGCGCACAAAAAATTCCTGAAATAAGACAATACGGTAAAGAAAACCTGATTGTACAAGTTGATGGCGGAATTAATGATATAACTTCAAAAATATGTGTGTCATTGGGCGCAAATTCGCTTGTTGCAGGAAGCTATATTTACAAAAGCAAAGATGTTAAAAAAGCAATTGAGTCATTAAGAGCATAGCATGGCAGAAAAAGGGCAAATATACAAAATACATTCTGATTTTTACTATGTAAATTCAAACGGCAATAATTTTGAATGCAAATTGCGTGAAGTTTTAAAAAAACAAAAACAAACAATCGTCGTTGGAGATTACGTAGAATTTGAAAACGGCGCTATCGAAAATGTATTGCCGAAACATAATTATATTCCACGTCCTAATGTCGCAAACATTGACCAAATTATTATTATTTCAGCAGTAAAAGAACCTGAACTGGATTTTAAACAACTAAACAGATACATTTGTTTTGCAAAATACTACAATATCCCTGCTAAATTATGTTTCAATAAAAGCGATTTATCATCAGATGATTCAACAATAGAAAAGGTTTTTCAAATATATGAACCCCTTGGTTATGACATAGTTTTTACTTCAGCAAAAAAAAACGATGGTATTGAAGAATTTAAAGAAATTCTCGAAAATAAAATTTCCGTATTTTGCGGAAATTCAGGTGTTGGCAAATCAAGTTTAATAAATGCAATTAATCCTGAACTTAATTTACGCACAAAATCTGTAAGTGAAAAAACAGAAAGAGGCACACATACAACAAGACATTGCGAAATTGTAAAAGTTACAGAAAATACAAAAATTGTTGATACTCCAGGGTTTAGCAATTTAAAATTTGATTTTCTAATGCCTGCGGATGTGGGGAATTTATTTGACGAAATAAAACAATACAAAGGCTATTGTAAATTTGCAGATTGCCTTCACGAAACAGAGACAGGATGTGCAGTTATACAAAACATTGAAAACATTGATATAAGCAGATATGAAAGCTACCTCGCTTTTACAAATGAAGCTAAAGAGTACAAAGAACGAGTGAAATATACAGGAACAAAAAGAGCAAGAGAAACAAATTTTAAAACAAAACATGATAAAATTGCCGTAAAAATAAGCACAAAAAAGCGCGAAAGTGCAAGAAATACAACAAAACAAAAATTTAATAAAGATATTCACGAGGGATAAAATGAAAGAGTTAATTGAAAAGATTGAAAAAAAATTAGATGAATATATACCAATAAGTTATCCGGAAGAAATATTTGAGTCTATGCGATATAGCTTGCTGGCAGGAGGAAAAAGATTACGACCAGTCATGTGTTTAGAAGCATGCAGAGTGTTTGGCGGAGATATAGAAAAAGCAATGCCAACAGCGTGTGCTTTTGAAATGCTTCACACGCAAAGTTTAATTCACGACGATTTACCATGTATGGACAATGATGATTACAGACGAGGTAAATTAACAAATCACAAGAAATTTTCCGAATCAACAGCTGTTTTGGCCGGTGATGCTCTAATAAGCTTTGGAACACAATTAATTATTGAAAAATCAGAATTACCGGCTGAAACAATTTTAAAAGTTTTAAAAGAATATTCTATAGCGGCTGGAGCTTACGGAATAATTGCAGGTCAAATTGTTGATATAGAAATGGAAAGTAAACCTTATGATGAAAAAACATTAGAATTTATACACACTCATAAAACTGCGGATTTATTTAAAGCGGTACTAAAAGCAGGCGCAATAATTGCAAATGCAAATGACGAACAAATAAAATCAATGGAAGAATTTGGTCAAAAACTAGGATTTGCATTTCAGATTTGTGATGACATTTTAGATGAAATTTCTACATTTGAAGAAATGGGAAAAACTTTAGGTAAAGATAAAAATGCAGGTAAATTAACTTATGCCGCACTTTTTGGATTAGAAAAATCAAAATGTAAAGTTAATTGCCTTTTGAATGAAGCCTATGATATACTTAAAAAACAGAATATTAATTCTGATATACTTAATACGATAATAAATTCAATAAAAGAAAAGGTTAACAAATAATGGAACAAATAGCACCAAAACTATTAAATACAGGTATGGAAGCCCTTGTGGGAGGAGTTCTTGCAGCTCTGGTAGCACAAATTTTAAAATTTATTTTCTACACAATAATACACAGAAAAATAGATTTTCGAATTTTCACAACAACAGGCGGAATGCCAAGTTCACATTCGGCAGGAGTTGTATCATTGGCTACATCCATAGGGATTATATCAGGTTTTATGTCGCCATTATTTGCTATAGCAATGGGTAATGCGCTTGTAGTAATGTATGATGCAGCAGGTATACGCAGAGCATCAGGAAAAATGGCAGTTTGCTTAAACAAAATGATGGAAGATTTTTATAAACACGACATAAACGCAGCAGGTACAAAATTAAAAGAACTTCTTGGACATACTCCTATAGAAGTTTTCTGCGGTGCGCTTTTAGGTGTATTATTTGCATTTTACTTTCACTATATAGTCTTAATGTAAGGTTAAAACATGAAATTAAAAAGTTTTACATTGGCGGAAATGCTTGTTGTTATGACGGTAGTTGCCGTTTTGGCAATGTTAACTATACCAACAGTTGTTCAAAAAAACAGAGATAGAGCTATCGCAGATATGCTCGATAAAGTATATGAAAAAATAGAAACTGCACTCATAGTTGATAAAATTTTTGGACTTGACGTAAGCAGTTATAACATAAATGCAATAAATAAATCTTTAAGCCTTGAAAATTATTTCACTCTACTAAATGATAAACTAAAAGTAATAAAAAATTGTGGTTCAAATGAAGAAGGATGTTTTGGGCCTACTGAATTATCCGGTTACAAAATGCGTTTAATAAGCGGAGCCGGAATACTTGTAAATGATAATTTTATGGGCGAATTTGATCCGGTAGACAGAAATAATCCTATTTTAGGCTCAACATATATTGATATAGACGGCCCTATCGGTGCAAATAGAGCAGGAGTAGATCAATTTGGATTTTACACAACGCTAAAAGGATTAATACCCATGGGAGGCCCTCAAGATACTATAATGAAATTTTCCGAATGCGTTAATAATGGAGGTTTTGCTTGCACAGCATGGGTTTTGGTAAATAAAAATATGGATTACAAAAATTGTCCTAATGTTATAAATTGGGAAACTAAAATAAGATGTGAATAAAAAAAATAGCTATTAAATTTACAAAATTTGAAAAAAAATATGTTTATGTTATGATTTGACCGTAGACGAAAAAAGGAGAATTTATGATTTCTGTAAACGATTTAAAAACAGGCTTGACACTACAACTTGATAATGGAGCTTTGTGGTCAGTTGTTGAGTTTTTACATGTAAAACCGGGTAAAGGTGCTGCATTCGTAAGAACAAAACTTAAAAATGTTGAAACAGGTCAAGTAGTTGAAAGAACATTCAGAGCCGGCGAAAAAGTTGCAAAAGCTATGTTGGATCGTCGCGATATGCAATATTTATACAAAGAAGGTGATGGATACGTAATGATGGATTTAGAATCATACGAACAAATCACAGTTTCAGCAGATATGATAGGCGATGGATTAAAATATTTGAAAGAAAATATGAACTTATCAGTATTAACACACGAAGGTGCAGTAATCGGTGTTGACCTACCTGCGCACGTTGAATTAGAAGTTGTTAATACACCTCCTGCAGAAAAGGGTAATACCTCTCAAGGTGGAACAAAACCAGCAGAAACAGAAACAGGTGCAATTGTTAATGTACCGTTCTTTGTTGTAAATGGTGATAGAATAAGAATTGATACAAGAACTAACGAATACCTTGACAGATGCTAATTTAGCATTTTTGAAGTAAAGGAAAAATATATGAAATTTGATTTAAAATATCTTGAAAAATTAGCTAAGTTAATGAAAGATTCAGAATTAACAGAAATGCAGCTTGAAGATCAAGAACAGTTTATAGTGTTGAAACGAGAAAACCAATCAGTAACGGCGCATCAGGTAAAGCCTGCAGCAGAAACAGCAGTAATATCACCGGAAAACATTGCCGAAACTAAAGCAGTAGAGGTTAAAAAAGAAGATACTCCAAAAGCAAGCAAAGCAATAAAATCGCCTATGGTTGGTACATTCTATAAAGCAGCATCTCCTGATGCACCTGCATTTGTGGAAGTAGGTTCACTTGTTGCTCAGGGCGAAGTTGTTTGTATAATTGAAGCAATGAAGTTAATGAACGAAATTGAATCTGATTTCTCAGGTAAAGTTATTGAAATATGTGTAGATGACGGTCAACCTGTTGAATACGGTCAAGTTCTTATGTACATTGAATAATCAGGAAAAAATATATGTTTAGGAAAGTTCTTGTCGCAAATCGAGGCGAAATTTCGGTTAGAATTATAAGAGCATGCCGTGAATTAGGTATTCCAACAGTTGCCGTATATTCGGAAGCTGATGCTAATTCACTACACGTGAGACTGGCAACAGATGCTTATTGTATAGGCCCTGCAGATAGTACCAAAAGTTATTTAAGCATACCGGCAATGTTGTCAGTGGCAGAACTTGCTGGAGTAGATGCCATACACCCGGGATATGGTTTTTTGTCTGAAAGAGCTGATTTTGCAGAAATCTGTGAACAACACGGAATTAAATTTATCGGGCCATCGTCAGTATCTATGAGAAAAATGGGTGATAAAGCCAATGCCCGTAAAACTATGATAGACAATGATGTACCTGTAATTCCGGGAACAGGCATAATAAAAGATGCTAAAGAAATTAAAAAGTTTGCAAAAAAAGTAGGCTATCCTGTTATTCTGAAGGCAACTGCCGGTGGTGGCGGAAAAGGTATGAGAGTTATCCGACACGACAATGAAATTGAAACAAGTTTTTCATTATGCCGTACTGAAGCTCAGAAATCATTTGGAAATCCTGATGTATATTGCGAAAAATATTTAGAAAATCCTCGCCATATAGAAGTACAAATTATCGGCGATAAATACGGTCATTACATTCATTTAGGCGAACGTGATTGTTCTGTTCAAAGACGTCATCAAAAACTTCTTGAAGAAGCACCATCTCCCGCCGTTGATGAAAGAATGAGAAAAAAAATGGGCGAAGCGGCGATAAGAGCTGCGAAAGCCGTAAAATATGAAGGTGTTGGAACTTGTGAATTTTTACTTGATAAAGATAAATGGTACTTCATGGAAATGAATACTCGTGTTCAAGTAGAGCATTGTGTTACAGAAATGATTTCTCAAGTAGATATTGTAAGAGAGCAAATTAGAGTTGCAGCAGGTGAAAAACTCGGTTATAAGCAAAACGATATAAAACTAAAAGGTCATGCAATAGAATGTCGTATTAATGCGGAAAATCCCGATAAAGACTTCTTACCTTGTGCCGGCACAATTGAAGGATATGTTCAGCCTGGTGGATTTGGAGTAAGAGTTGATTCTCACGTATATCCCGGATACACAATTCCTCCTTATTACGATTCTATGATTGGTAAATTAATTTGCTGGGGAGAGAACAGAAATCAAGCAAGAAGAAGAATTTATCAAGCATTAAAAGAATACGTTGTTATCGGTGTAGATACAACAATTCCTTTCCATCAATCAATAATTGAGGATGAAGTGTTTGTAAGCGGTAATTTCAATACAAGTTTTCTTGAAGATTTTTATAAAAGAACAAAAAAATCTCAAAATAGTAAAAAGAAAAAATAAACTTTACAACTTTGCATAAATAGAAATAATGCTTATAATATAGATATGGCAGATGAACAAGACTTACAGGAAATAGAAGAATTACAGGCAATTTTGCGGGAAGATTCATCCAATTTTCAGGCAAGACGTCGTTTGGCAGTTGTTTTGCTTGACAAAGGTTTTAATGAAGAATCTTTAAAACAATTTCAGTTTTTGATAAGTATTTTTCCTCAGGATGCGAGCCTTTACTATAACAAGGGTATTGTTTATGAAAAAATGCGCGACAGCCAAAAAGCAGAGCAAGCCTATTTGAAAGCTATTGAATTATCACCAAATGAAACCGATTTTTACTACAATTTGGGACTTGTCTACATTGACATGCGTGAATATGACAAAGCAATAGAGCAATTTAAATTTGTTTTGGAAACGGATGTTGATGATTCAAACAGTTATTTTAATTTAGGTCTTTGTTATGTAAAAAAAGAACAGCCTGATATTGCCAAAGTTTGTTTTATGAAAGCCGTTCAACTAAACAGTAACGACATATTTGCCCATTTTCATTTAGGATACATATACAGGAATGAAGGTAAAATTCCTGAAGCCATTGCAGAATATAAAAAAGTTATAGAACAATCTCCAAATTACAGCTGGGCATATTTTAATTTGGGTTCAATTGCATATTCGCAAGGCGAATATAATGAAGCTTTGGGGTATTTACAACAAACTCTTCAATATAATCCCAGAGATATTGAAGCATATAAAATTCTTGCAAAAATTTTAAGCAAATTTGAACGATATGACGAAGCATTAATGATGATGCAAACGGCATTGCAAGAAATTCCTGACAACGGAGATTTGTATTACGTAACGGCACAAATACTAAAGAACAAACAAATGTGGGCTGATTATAAACAATGTATGGAACTTGCTATGCAAAACCACGAAACACTCTCGATAACACCAAAAGAAGCCGGTATTGAATTAGAAAAAAATATGCCAAAAAATATTTAAAATTTGGTAGTTATTCATCAAATTCAAATATTTTGTATAATTTTACACCTAGTGCTCTTGAAATTTTAAACAAGAGTAGTGTTGACGGATTACTTTTACCGCCTTCTATTTTGCCAACATATGTTGGGTGGATACCAACTTTTTCAGCAAGTTGTTCTTGAGTAAGTCCCTTTTCTTTTCTGATAATTTTTAGTTGTTTACCTAATCTTATCAAAATCTTTGTGTTCATATTTGACAATATAGACTGACGTGCTTATTATTAGTATAGACTAACACGCTTATTTTTAACGATAACTATCTATATATAAAGGTTTTATGATTTTTTTGAAATTATTAATTATTTTTATCTTTTGCAGTTTTTCAATTTCTTTTGCAGATACTTTTGATTATGGTTATACAAAAGACGGATTTAAGTATGTAAAACACAAGCATAGTGAAAGTTCTTATCAGCACGCATATTGCTCCGCCCACAACGGAGTAGAAGAATATCAAAATTCTGATTTTACTCGTGTAGATTGCCTAACAGATGAATATGCCATTGAATTTGATTTCGCAAATAAGTGGGCTGAAAGTATTGGACAGGCATTGCATTATCAAATTATGACAGGTAAAAAAGCAAAAGTTGTATTAATTCTGGAAAATCCTCAAAAACAAATGGTTTACTTTGACAGAGTAAATAAAATTGGCAAAAAATATCATTTTGATGTTGAATATATAACACCTGATATACTAAACATTAAAAATAACAAATGCCATTATTCGGATTGTAAATGTAATAAATATAGAATTTAAGTTTTTAAGTTTATTTCTTACTTTTTTATGATAGAATTTTTTTAACAAGTGAGGAATATGAATTATGAAAATGTCAAAATTATTTGTTCAAACTTTGCGTGAATTTCCTGCTGATGCAGATGTTGTTTCACATAAGTTTTTAGCAAGAGCAGGCTATATAAGAAAATTAACAAGCGGCTGCTATAATTACCTACCATTAATGTGGAGAGTTTTGAAGAAAATAGAAAATATAGTTCGAGAAGAAATGGATGCAGCAGGCGCTCAAGAACTTTTAACACCTTTTGTTCAACCAAAAGAACTTTGGGAAGAATCAGGTCGTTGGGAAGTATACGGAAAAGAGTTAATGCGCTTGCGTGATAGACACGACAGAGAAATGTGTCTTGGACCGACAGCAGAAGAAGTTATAACAGCAATTGCAAGGGATGGTTTAAAATCTTATAAACAATTACCTTGCAATTTATATCAAATTCAAGACAAGTTCAGAGACGAAGTTCGTCCGAGATATGGACTTTTAAGAGGTCGTGAATTTATAATGAAAGATGCTTACAGTTTTGATTTAAACGAAGAAGGTCTTGAAAAATCTTATCAAGTAATGGCAAAAGCTTATGAAAATATTTTCAAAAGATGCGGTCTTGAAACAAAAATGGTTCAGTCTGATTCAGGAGCAATCGGCGGGAGTGTAAGCCACGAATTTATGGTAATTACAACAACAGATGCAGGTGAAAATGACGTATTTTACTGTGATGATTGCGATTACAGCGCAAATTCAAATCATGCAATTTCTAATTTGCCTGAGGCAGATACAGACGGAAGTAAATTTGGCTTTAACGAAACAAAAATAATTGATACACCTCAAACACATTCAATCGAAGAACTTTGTAATTTCTTGCATATTCCATCAACAATTATTCTAAAAAGTTTAGTATACATTGTAGATAAAAAACCTGTAATAGCTTTAATCAGAGCAGACAAAGAAGTTGAAGAAACAAAATTAATGAATGCAGTTGGCGGAATTGACATCAGGATTGCATCTGCGCTTGAAATAGATGAATTAATGACAGAAAAAGGCTTTAATGCAGCAAGAGGTTTTATAGGTCAAAAAGGTATGGACGGAATTAAAATAATTGCAGATAATACCGTAAAAGATTTGAAAAATTTTGTTGTAGGTGTAAATCAAGAAGATAAGCACATGGTTGGTGCTAATTTATCTGATATTCCTGCAATTGAAGAATATTACGATATTCGTCTTGTTCAGAAAGATGAATTATGTCCTCAATGCGGAAAACCTTTAAAAGTTACAAGAGGTATTGAAGTTGGCAATATATTCAAATTAGGTACAAAATACTCAAAACCGATGAATGGTGTGTATTTAGACCAAAACGGAAAAGCACAGCCTTATGTAATGGGCTGTTACGGAATTGGTATTTCAAGAACCGCTGCTGCTGCGGTTGAAAGATACCACGATGACAACGGTATTTTGTGGCCTGTACAAATTGCACCATATCACGTTACAATTGTACCTCTGAATAATAAAGATGAACTTCAAATGAGTACCGCAAAAGATATTTATATAAAACTTTTGAATGCAGGTATTGAAGTTGTTATTGATGACAGAGATGAAAGACCCGGTGTAAAATTTAAAGATGCTGATTTAATCGGTTTTCCTTACAGGATTACTGTTGGCAAAACTATTGTTGACGGTAATGTTGAATTAAAAACCCGAGCAACAGGCGAAATTGATACAATTAAACCTGATGAAGCAGTAGAAAAGGTTATTAAGTTAATAAAGGAAGTTATATAATGAACGATTGCATTTTTTGTAAAATAATAAATAAAGAAATACCAAGCAAATTTGTATACGAAGATGATGCTGTTATTGCGATTAATGACCTTAATCCGCAGGCTGAAACACACGTTCTTGTAATTCCAAAAACTCATGTTGCATCGTTAGCAGAATTGGAAGATGAAGAACTTATGGTAAAACTCTTAAAAGGCGTAAAAGCAACTGCAAAAGCATTAGGATTAACAGATTACAGAACTATTATGAACACAGGTGCAGGTGCAGGTCAAACAGTATTCCATTTACACGTACATATTTTATCAGGAAAATTAACAGAAAAATTAGGATAATTAAAATGGTAGATGAACAAAATTATTACAGAGAAATAACCCCCTCAGGTTTTGGCATTGCTATTAAAATAAAAGAGGTATTGTTTTCAACTCAATCGAAATATCAAAAAGTAGAAATTTTAGAATCTGAATCTTCACTTGGGAAGATTTTAACACTAAATGATTTAATGTTTTTAACAGAGGGTGATGCGTATAATTATCACGAAATGATAGTGCATGTGCCAATGTTAAGTCATAAAAATCCTAAAAAAGTATTAATCATAGGCGGAGGCACAGGTGCAACCGCAAAAGAAGTTTTAAAGCACAAATCCGTTGAAAAACTGGTTGTTGTTGATATTGATGAAGTTGTTGTAGATACATGCAAAAAATATCTGCCCGAAATTGCAGGATGTCTTGATGACGAAAAAGTTACAGTCAAAATAATGGATGCTTTTGATTACATAAAAGAAACTGATATGAATTTTGATGTTATAATAATCACCTCTCCTGATCCGTTAGGGCCGGGTGTTGGTGAATACACAAGCGAAGTTTATCAAAATTTAAAACGGTTACTCAATAAAGACGGAATTATAGTAATGCAATCAGAAAGTCCTGTTGCAGATACTAAAAAATGTAAGATTTTATACGAAAGTTTATTGAAAAATTTTGATATAGTTGAAGCATACTCCTCACCTATTCCTACTTACCCCGGTGGATGCTGGGTATGGGTATTTTGTTCGGAAACAGTTAAACCGCTTGACAATTATGATGAAAAAAGATATAACGATATAATACAAAATTGTAAACTATTTAATAAAGAATATGCAGAAAAAAGATTTGAGCAAGAAACATTGCTTGATGAATTAATATAGAAGAAAGGAAATGGAAGTGGAAGAAGAACAATTATATTATAAAGAAATTACACCATCCGGTTTTGGCATTGCCATTAAGATTAAAGAAGTTTTATTTTCAGAATATTCAAAATATCAAAAAGTTGAAATACTGGACTCTGATTCAAAATTAGGCAAGATACTAACACTTGATGATTTAATGATGGCAACAGAGGGCGATGAATATTTTTATCACGAAATGATAGCTCATATTCCAATGATGAACCACCCTTGTCCTAAGTCAGTTCTTGTAATTGGCGGAGGCGACGGAGGAACAGTCAGAGAAGTGTTAAAACATAAAACCGTTGAAAAAGTTGTTTTATGCGAAATTGACGAAATGGTTATTGATGTTTCAAAAAAATATTTACCGACAATTTCGTGTGGACTTGATGACCCTAAAGTAGAAATCAAAATTGAAGATGCTATCGAATATATAAAAGACAAAAAAGATATGTTTGATATTATCTTAATTGACTCAACAGACCCTATGGGCCCCGGAGTTGGCTTATTTACGGAAGAATTTTATACAAACGTAATGAATTCGTTAAAAGAGGGTGGCATTATGGTTGCTCAATCTGAAAGTCCTGTTGCTAATGAAGATGAAATAAAACACATGTATAAATTATTGAAAAAAGTATTCCCAATCGTAAGCAGTTACACATCACCAATTCCAACATATCCTGGCGGATATTGGGCTTGGGCATTCTGTTCAAAAACAGTTGAACCTCTATCATATATTGACGAAGAACGTTGCGAAGAAATCACAAAACAATGCAAGATTTATAATAAAAATTATCACCTTGCGCGTTATGCAATTCCGACATTCTTAGATGATTTAACTCAAGCATAAAAAAGACGGGCGAGATTTAAAAAATCTCGCCCGTCTTTTTTATTAATAACTTTATGCCATCATATCAAAAATTTCATTTTGGCGTTTCGTTTTTTCTTCATCACCTAATACTTTATTATGAATATCTGTACCGTTTGTCCCTAAAGAAACTATAGCATTAATAAAATTATTCGGATTCCATAGTTCTTTACTTTCAGTGCAATTAAAACTATAAGCGTTATTTGTTTTTGTATTTACTAAGGAAAATAACGTTCCTCCACCACTTTTTCCACCTTCATACCTACGTGATTTTAATTCAACAACATCATCAGGATGAACTTTGTCTAACTGAGTTAACGCAGCTTTGAAACGTTCTAGCTGGTTCTCGTCCATTCTCTTAACAAAGCCTGTTGTTAGTTCATTATTTTTTAACTTTGCCGTAAAACTTGGTGCGGTCATGTTTGATGTAATATTCATACCTATCCTTTCCTATTTTTTATTTATACCTCGTATAACTATCCTCAAATTTAAAATTGACATGAATTTTAGATTTGTTTACAATTGTTCATAAATAGGTATAATTATTTATTTAAGGTACAATTTTCTTATGAAATATACAACAGAAGAACTTATTTTTGCAACAGGTGCAAAAGTTTTAAAAAATAACGCTCAAGGCAGAAAATTTTCAATATCAACAGATACTCGCACCATTAACTACAATGATGTTTATATTGGCTTAAAGGGTGAAACTTTTGATGGCGAAAAATTTATTCCTAAAGCTGTTGAAGCAGGCTCAAAAGCATATTTTACGACAGAAGGAACTATTTTAAATAATGCTGACCTTGTTTTGCAAATTAAAAATCCAATTATAACTTATTTACAACTTGCAAAATTATGCTTAAATAAAATCTCACCAAAAGTTATTGCCCTGACAGGAAGTTCCGGAAAAACTACAACAAAAGAAATGATGACAAGTGTTTGCAAACAGCAATTTAGAACATTCTCAACACCGCTAAACCATAATAATGAAGTTGGATTTTGTCAAACTATTTTGTCTATGCCAAAAGATACTCAAGTTTTAATACTTGAGATGGGCATGAGAGGTTTAGGCGAAATTGAATTACTGTCAAAATATTCTAATCCGGATATTACAATAATAACGAATGTCGGCACATCTCATATCGGACGTCTTGGAAGCAGAGAAAATATTGCTAAAGCTAAATGCGAAATTTGTAAATATCAAAAACCTAACGGCACATTTATTGCTCATGACAGCGATTTGATAAGAAAAACCGTTGAATTCAACGGTGAAAAAATTTATTTTTCAATTAAAGATGTTGAATTCATAGATAAACATATCGGAGAAACAAAGTTTTCATATAAAAATGAAGGATATGAACTGAATATAGAAGGTGATTATAACGTTGAAAACTCGCTTGCAGTAATTGAAGCAGGATTAAAACTCGGAATGACACCTGAAAAAATTAATGATGGACTAAAAATCTATTCACCAATTGAAAAACGTTGGCAAATAGAAGAAATTAACGGTTACAAAATAATAAATGACGCTTATAATGCAAATCCGGACTCTATGAAAGCAGCTTTATCCACTGTTTTGGAACTTTATCCTGAGTCTGTTTTAGTTCTCGGAAATATGGGTGAATTAGGACAGGATGAAATTTTTTATCATCAACAAATTGGTGAGTTTATAATAGATAAGCTTAATGAAAATAATCATGTTAAAATAATTACAGTTGGAGATTTGGCAGAAGAAATTGCTAAAAAACTAAAAGAAAAAGGTATTGAAACAATGTCATTTTGTGAAAATAATCAAGCCGCCAATTATATCAAAAACAATGTAGAAAAAGATAATACAATATTTTTTAAAGCTTCACGTGCGATGAAATTTGAAGAAATTATTGACGGAATTAGAGGAGAAAACTTATGATAATGGCAACTATTGCATTTATTTTAGGTTTGATATTATGCTTGTTATTTGGCGTTCCATATATTGATTTTTTAAAGAAAAGAACAATAGGTCAATACGTGTTGGATTTAGCACCTGAAAGTCATAAGAAAAAACAAGGGACACCCACAACAGGTGGTGTCTTTATAATCAGCGCAATAATATTGGCATCTGTAATTGTGCTTGCACTGGCTCAACAATTAAATTCTTTTGGTTTTATAATTTTAATAACCCTGTTTTTCTGTACTCTTGCAGGATTTCAGGACGATTACTTAAAACTGAAAGGACACGAAAATCAAGGTTTAACCCCAAGAGGAAAACTTATACGACAAATTGTAATTGCACTTTTGCCGGCAATATTCATACCACTTTACGGTGAACATTTTACAAGAATTTCATTTGCATATCATTACGTTGATTTAATGTGGTTTTACCCTATATTTGCGGTATTTATCATAATCGGAGCTTCAAACGCTTTCAACTTGACGGATGGACTTGACGGCTTAGCTTCAAGCTGCGGTATTCCGGTATTTTTAGCTTGCGCAATAGTTTCAGGCATAAATGGTTATACGGCTGTTTCAATAATTTCCGCAGCTACAGCAGGAGCATTAGTGGGCTTTTTAAAATACAACAAAGCAAAAGCTCAAGTATTTATGGGTGATACAGGTTCTCTTGCGTTAGGTGGATTATTAGGAACTCTTGCTGTTATGGGCAAATTTGAATTACTACTTGTAATTATGGCAATGGTATTTATATGCGAAACTCTATCTGTCATTATTCAGGTTACAAGTTTTAAATTAACAGGCAAAAGAATATTCAAAATGGCTCCTATTCACCATCATTTTGAACTTTTAGGATGGAGTGAAAACAAAGTTGTTATTGTTTTTGCAACCATTTCGACAATATTTTCAATAATTTCAATCGTATTGTGCTATTTATATTTTAAAGGATTAATATAATGAAAAAAAATTGGTTTGAGAAAAAAGTTTTAATATTAGGTTTATCAAAAAGCGGAATATCTGCGGCAAAATATTTAAGCAGCAAATGCGCAAATGTTTATATAACAGAAAGCCGAGAAGAAAAAGCTGAAGACAAAGAATTAATTGAAGAACTAAAATCTCTCGATATTCAAGTAGAAATGGGAGGTCATACAGACGAATTTATAAATGACAGCTATTTAGCCGTAACAAGTCCCGGAATACCTCCTAAAAGCGAAATATTTAAACGCTTGAAAGAAAAAAATATTCCTGTAATTTCAGAAATTGAGCTTGCTTATTCTGAAACAGGTAAACCTTTTATTGCAATAACAGGAACTAATGGCAAAACAACAACCGTAGCTTTAACAGCACATATTTTAAATGAAGAATACAAAGCTGAACCTTGCGGAAATTATGGTGTTCCACCTTGCGATTTACTCAACGATAATGAATTAGATTATTTTGTTTGTGAGGTAAGCTCATTTCAACTTGAAAAAAGCAATTCTTTCCAACCTCAAATTGCTTGCTGGACTAATTTCACACCAGACCATATTGATTGGCACGATGGTTTAGAAAATTATTTTAATGCAAAAGCAAAAATTTTTAAATTTCCTCAACTACCTGCATTCGCAATATTTAACGGAAGCGACGAAAGATTATTGGAATTTTCTAAAACTTGCACTTCAAACGTATTTTTATTTGACAAAAAGGTTGAAGATAACTGCTGTTACATAGAAGATAGTAAAATATATTTCACAAGAAAAGGTAAAACCGAAGAAATTATCTCACTTGAAGAATGTCCGCTGATTGGACATCACAATTATCAAAACGTAATGTGTTCGATAATTGTAGCTAAAATAGAAGGTGTTTCAAATGAAAACATTAAAAAAGCCATAATATCATTTAAAGTTCCTGAACACAGACTTGAATATGTTTCAAAAGTCGGTAACACAGAATTTTATAATGATTCAAAAGCGACAAATCCTGAATCCGCAATAGTTGCAATAAATTCATTTAACGATAAAAATGTGGTTTTAATTGCCGGAGGCAGAGATAAAAATACCGATTTAAAAGAATTTTGCGAATCAGTAAAAAAGCATATTAAAACTGTTATTTTAATTGGCGAAGCCGGAAAACGTTTTGAAGAAAATTTAAAACAAAACGGATTTGAAAATATAATTTTTGAAGAAACTTTGCAAAGTGCTATAGATAAAGGGTTATCTCTAAATCCTAATGTTGTACTGCTATCACCGGCTTGTGCAAGTTTTGATATGTTCAGCGGTTACGAAGAACGAGGAAAAGTATTTAAAGAATATGTCTTATCAAAAGTATAATCCAAAAAGAGAAGCACCTTACACTCCAAAACAGAGCGTAATTCTTACACCGCCTGACAAAACAGTTATGGTGGTGGTAGCTTTTTTGGTTACTATTGGTATAATTTCAATCTTTTCGGCAAGTGCGCCTAAATGTATGGAACTTGGTCAAAATCCGGCTCACTATGCACTATTTCAATTATTTTTTCTTGTAATTGGTATCATTGGTATGAAATTTTTCATAAATTATGATTATAAAAATCTGATACTATGGACAATGCCAATCACAATAGCCGTAGTTATAGCATTAATATTGGTTGCTTTTACACCGTTAGGTGTAACGGTTAATGAATCAAGGCGCTGGTTAAATCTTGGATTTACTAATTTGCAACCGTCAGAATTTGCAAAATTTGCCGTTGTTTTACTTATGTCAAGTGCATTTTTTAGAAATAGCAAAGTTTTCGAAAGTGCAAAATGGGTTTATTTTATTCCTGTATTAGTAATGGTTGCATTAATTTATAAACAACCAAATTTAAGTATGGTCATTTTGCTTGGAATGACTTCATTAATAATTTGGCTTAGTGCCGGAGGGCCGTTAAAACTTGTTGTAACACTTGGTGCAGCGGGGTTCGCATTTGCAGTAACAATGATTACAACCGCTTTAAACGGTTTGTCATTTTTTATAAAACCATATCAATTAACCCGTATAACAACATGGCTAAATCCTGAACAGTACGCATTAACGTCAGGTTATCAAATTATACAGGCATTAACAGCTTTTGCAACGGGAAGTTTTTGGGGAGTTGGTTTTGGAAATTCAAAACAAAAACTATACTGGCTTCCTGAATCTCATACAGACTTTATTTTTGCGGTAATTGGCGAAGAATTAGGCTGGCTTGGTTGTATTCTTGTTATAGGATTGTTTTGGACATTAATTCACAGAGGTTTGGTAATAGCATCTCGTTGTCCTGACATGTACGGAAAACTTCTTGCAGTCGGAATAACTTTTTCGATAGGTTTTCAAGCATTCTTAAATATATCAGTTGCAACATCATTTTTACCTGCAACAGGTGTTCCCCTGCCATTCATAAGTTATGGTGGTTCATCATTAATGGTATCTTTATGGATGATTGGTGTTCTATTAAATATTTCCAAAAAACGAGTTAAAAAAATAAGGGTTAATTCAAATGTCAGATTCTTGTAATAAAAAATATACCTATTTTATAACAGGCGGAGGTACTGGAGGGCATATATACCCTGCAATCGCTGTTGCTGAAGCTCTAAGAAAAGATGAAACAACAAAAGATATATATTACATAGGTAATCCCGATAATATGGAATACCAAATAGTTAAAAAAGCTCATTTTAAATTTTTACCGATAAAAGTTACCGGAATGCCTAGAAAAGTAAGTTTTTCATTTATCAAATGGGGTATTCAGCTTGAACTTGCGAATTGGAAAGCTCTGTATTATCTTTGGAGATTTAAACCTGATGCAATTTTAGGAACAGGCGGTTATGTTTCTGCTCCTGCTCTTTTTGCTTCAAACATAACAAAAACTCCTTATATGATACACGATTGTGATGCGCAGCCGGGGATTGTTTCAAAGTTCGTAGCACCAATGGCAAAAGCTGTTTCGGTTGCTTTTGAAGATTCTATTAAAAATATTAAAAATGACAATATTTATGTAAACGGAAACCCTATAAGAGAAGAATTTTCAACATTAACAAAGGAAGAAGCCAGAAAAAATTTAAGACTTGAAAATAAAACAACCATTTGTATTATGGGTGGTTCACAAGGGGCAAAATCAATAGATGATGCAACTATAGGTTGTTTAAAACAAATTTTTGATAAATATGACGTACAAATAATTTTTCAAACAGGAGCAAAACACTACGATTACACGCTTTCAAAATTAGAAGAAACTTATCCTGATTATAAATTAAACAAAAATTTAATTGTACGACCATTTTTTGATAATATGGTAGAAGTATTAAAATCAACAGATATAGCAGTTTCAAGAGCAGGCTCTTTAAGTTTGTCTGAAATTTGTGCTTGTTCTATTGCATCAATTTTAATTCCGTATCCATACGCAGCTGCAGACCATCAACGAAAAAACGCAACATCACTTTTAAACAAAAATGCATGCCTTTATTTGGAAGATGATGAAACAAATTCTGAAAATTTATTTGCAAAAATTGACGAATTACTTTCAAATTCTGAAAAACTATCTTCAATTCAACAAAACGCAAGAAGTTTAGCTAAACTGGATGCAACCAAAAATATTGTAGAACAATTAAAAAAAGTAGCGGCAAATGAATAATTATAACGAAGCAGTAAATTTATTAACTTCTCAGGGAAAATTTTACATTAATCTTGGATTAGAAAGAATTTCTGCAATTTTAGAATTAATAGGAAATCCTCAAGATAAGTTAAAATGTATTCAGGTTGCCGGAACTAACGGAAAAGGCTCTGTTTGCACAATTGTCAGTACTATTTTAACAGAAGCCGGCTACAAAACAGGACTTTTTACAAGTCCGCATCTTTTTAAATATACAGAAAGAATAAAAATTAACAATGCAGAAATAAATGAAAATATTTTTGCAGAAAAAATTTTTAAAATTAATAATCTCGCTCAAAAAAATGATATTCACTTAACCGAATTTGAAATACTAACTGCCGTTATGTTTGAATATTTTGCAGAAAATAATGTTGATTATGCTGTTATTGAAGTAGGTTTAGGTGGAAAATACGATTCCACAAATGTCATTAAAAATCCGTTATGTTCAATCATAACAAGTATAGATTTTGACCACACCGAAAGACTTGGCAAAACAATAGAAGAAATAACCGAACAAAAATGCGGAATTATAAAACCGAATTGTCCTGTCATAGCAAATCAAACAAATAAGGGCATTAAAACAATAAAATCATATACAAAAGAAACTCAGTTAATTATTGCTGAGAACTTTGAACATTATGAGCTGAGTTTAAAAGGTAACTACCAAAAAGAAAATTTAAACCTTGCATTAACAGCAATAAAAAATATTCTACCAAATATTGATGAAAAAATAATAAAAGAGGCTCTAATGCACGTTGTTCATCACGGAAGATTTGAATATTTTGAAGATAAAAAGGTCTTGGTTGACGGAGCTCACAATCCAAACGGAATAAAAGCGTTAAGAGAAAATCTTGATATACATTTTAAAAATCAAAAATTAAGATTTATTTTCGGTTGTCTTAAAAATAAAGATTACCCGCAAATGGTTGATTTATTATTTAAAGATGGAGATGAAATTTATTTTAATCACTTTAATCATGCAAATTCAGCAACCTATGATGAACTTTCCTCAGTTTGCAAATATCCGTCAAAAGAATATAAAGGGAATTTACCCAAATTTAGCGGCATAACTGTCGTTTGCGGTTCATTATACATGATTGCAGATGTCATGAAAGATTTTAAATAAAAAAGCATTGATAAATCAATGCTTTTTATCTTATAAATTCATTTTAAAATCTATGTGTACCAGCCACCGTTTGTATTAATAGGCTTTGACAATTCTTCTCTTGTAAAATATCTACCATTCGCAGGTTTAGAACCGTGAGCTTCCATCGTATTTTGTACAGCGTGATCTAATTCTTTAAAGAATTTTTTAACACCTCTTTTAATTTTACCCCACGTACTATTTGATTTTTCAGTTTTTGGTTTATCTTGGTTTAAAGTAATAGGTTCACCATCTTTACCATTTAAACCATTAAAATCAACATCTTCCATTTTTGCCATAAAAGCTTCTGTCAAATCTGTTTGACCAACTTGTAAAGTTCCTTTATTTAAGTTAACACCTTTTGTTGTCGTCTTTTTAATCTGATTATTCGTTAAATCAACTGCATTTTCTTGAGCTTTTGACTTGTTATAATTTTGTGCTGCCAATTTTCCAAACTGATTATTACCTAAATTTTCAATACCCATAAGCCACACTCCTATATTTTGATTTTAACTACACATATTTTGTCGGTATTTTTTATTGTAACTTTAGAATATTTTTAAACAAATTTACAATTTGAAACAAAATATTATTTATTTTGAGTAAAATACACTATTTTCAGGAGTTTTATTATCTTAATAAATTATTTAAAAAGTATGGTATAAAAATCTTTAGTATGTATAATATTTCTAGAATAGAGGAATATTGTCATGCAAGAAATTATAGAAAAAAAACAAATAAAAAATATTGATTTTAATTGTGATTTAGCACAAAGTTTTGGTGTATACAAAAATGATGCTGAGTACGAATTACTTGATTATGTAAGTTCAGTAAACATTTCATGCGGATTTCATGCCGGAGACCCTGTTGCAATAAAAAAGGCTTTAATGGAGGCAAAGGAGCGAAATATAGTAATAGGAGCTCATATAGGTTTTAATGATATTCAAGGTTTTGGATACAGGGAAACACAATTATCAGAAGAAGAAATAGAAGCACTTGTTATATATCAAGTTGGCGCAATTATGTCATTTGCAAAGACTTTTGGACTTGAAATAGAACACGTAAGACCGCACGGAGCAATGTATAAACAAGCATCCACAGATTTTACATTCGCCTGTTCAATTGCAAAAGCAATTAAAAAATGTTCATCATGGCTTGTATACTATGGTGCATCAGGTGATGTTACACAAAAAGTTGGAGAACATGCTGATATTACAGTCGCTCAAGAAATATTCCTTGATAAATCATACAACTCAGACGGCACAATTAATTTTTCAGCAAAAGATAATTCAAATCTTGAATTTAATATTGATAGATTAAAACATTTAATATCTACAAGCGAAATTGATAATAATATCGGTGGAAAAACTATTGTAACTGCTGATACAATACACTTTACAAATAAATATGAAAACTCTCTTGAAATAATAAAAACAGCAAGAGAAATTATTACACCTGAACCTGTAAATTACATAAAAGTAAAAAACTCAGGCTGGGTGTAATTAATAAAAAGGTAGCAGAAGATGAATAAGATTAGAAATACAATTAGAGATCAAATAAAAGAAGCCGGTTGGCTTTTACCGGGATTAGAGATAAAAAGATGGTTTGCATTAATATTTTTGGGCTCATTGTTGATAACAATAGGCTTAATGATATTGTTTAACTTAAGACCTGTATACTTTATAATGGAATTTATAAGAAAAATAGCGATAATGGTTAATACTAACATATTATCTCTAATAATAATTTTATTGGGCGGATTTATATTTTTTAAAGGATGGCAAAAGACCAATTTATCTATGTTGGACATTCATAACACCAGAGAAAAAAGTACACTTTTAGAAACATTATATTTACGCAGAAAATTGAACCGCGGTCCAAAAATTGTTGCCGTTGGCGGTGGAACAGGGCTATCCATGTTGTTAAACGGCATAAAGAAAATTACAAACAATATAACCGCTGTTGTAACCGTAGGTGATGATGGCGGAAGTTCAGGCAGATTAAGAGAAGAAATGGGAGTATTACCTCCGGGCGATATAAGAAACTGTATAGCAGCACTAGCTGATGATGAAGATTTGGTTACAAAACTTTTCCAATATCGTTTTAAATCAGGTGAAGGTTTGGAAGGGCATAGTTTTGGAAATTTATTTATAACAGCTTTATGTGCAATTACAGGGAATATGGTAAGCGCAATTCAAGCTTCTTCAAACGTTTTATCAATAAGAGGAAGAGTTTTACCCTCAACATTAGATGATATGCGCCTTGCAGCAGAATTTGAAGACGGAACTGTAGTACATGGTGAATCCGAAATTCCGGAAGCACATAAAAAAATAAAAAGATTATTTATAGAACCTGAAAATTGTAAAGCTTTGGAATCTGTTATTGCAGCAATTAAAGATGCTGATTTGATAATATTAGGACCAGGAAGTTTATACACAAGCGTTATTCCGAACTTATTAATAAAAGAAATTTCAGAAGAAATCATTAAATCAAATGCCAAGAAAATATATGTATGCAACATAATGACACAACCTGGCGAAAGTGATGATTATGCTGTTTCAGACCACTTAAATGCACTATACAAACATGCCGGAAGCGACAAGCTTGTTGATGCAGTTCTTGTTAACAATAATCTACCTAAAAACATTTCTAAAAAGTATGAAGAATGCGGTCAATTCCCTGTTATTTTAGATAAACAAAACTTGCATGTTGATATTGTAGAAAAGAAATTAATTGAAGAAAACAAAAATGGTTTAATCAGACACAGTTCATATAAAGTAGCGAGAGCTGTATACTATTGGTTTAGAAAATCTCAAAAAGAAGATAAGAAAAAACAGAAATAAGAGGTTATTATGCTCCATAAATTTATAAAATTTTCATTTACATCAGCTATAAATTATTTTAAAGCAATGCAATTATGTCTAATAGGATTGGCAATGCTGACTACGGTGGATTTTATATTATCTATTTTCAAAGTAAAATTACCTTCTTTTATTCAAATTGTTTTTGATTTTATATACAAAATTCAAAGTCTTGTATACAAACCTGATATGTCAGTTATACCTGTTGATTTTACTCTTATCGTGGCTGCTATTGAAATGATGATTATGGCAGGACTTATTGTTTATATTTTAAATTTCATCATTGAATTTGAACAAATATATGACAAAGTACATAAAGACGGTGAAAGAAGATTTGAAGCCAAATTTAATAAACAATTGGAAAAGAACGCAAAGAAAATTGAAAGCAAATCTAATAGTTTTGCTATGCTCTTTAAAATTGAACTTGAGAAAGTTGCTGACGGTTACGGATTTGAAGATAAAACTGTGGATGTAAACGCAAAAATAGTTGAATATAGTACACTATTCAGAAACCTTATTACAAGAAATTTTTCAGCAAAGTTTGAACAAACAGAATATGGTAATTTGTTATTTTTTGATAAGATTGATGATTGCAATAATGTTTTTGAAAAAATTTATGAATTTAAAAATCAATCAAAAGAAAATTTAAAACAAAATCGACTAAAATTTCAATTAAAAGTATCGTTATGTTTAGCTGAACAAAGAACTCCAAAAGAACAATTTTTACCTCAACTAAACAAGTTACTAAATATTGCTGTTTCTAATAAATTAATGGCTCTTGGAAATTTTAAATCAAAATATGAAACATTAAAAGAACATCCATATATAGCTACTGGTTTAGGAACGTACAGTTTAGGTAATGACACAATAGAAGTATACACTCTTGCACGTCCTAGTAATCTATAGGTTGTTGTCCAATTGAAATTGTTGCATCAAGTTCAATTGTGTGTCTTATAATAGCGTGAGACATCAATAGCAAGTATGGATTAACTTGATTAACATTAGACAAATTAACTTTAGCTTTAGGATTAATAGTATCTTGTTCTATTTGAGGTTTTTGTTCTCTAAAATCAATTACTGTTCTCATAGAGTGTTGAGAACTGTCTTTAAATAAACGTTTAAATAATTCTTTTTTAGGAAATCTTTCGGAACAAACAATAGCAATATCAACAGAATTACCTGTAACCAAACTTACTGTAGCTTGCAAATTACCGTAATTCATAGTAGTTATAAGAATTTTTATAAATGTATCTGATTCTGGAATATCCTCATCTTGTTCAATATCCAAATCAAAACCGACACCATCTTGCAACGGAAGCCATGGTAAATATAAAAGCATTAAATTTTTCAATGTTTGAATTGAATCATTATGTGAATTTGCAGAAACACTTGCATTAATAATATTTACAGTATCTTGCAATGGAGTAATATCTGTCATACCTTGAGCTGTAGCCATCGTCATCATTGAAACCATTTTATTCATAGCAATTTTGCTGTTTCTTTGTAAAAGAGCAGAAACATTCGTTAAATTGACATTTTGATTGAGCTGAGAAGCTAAATTTTGTTTAAATTGTGCAAGTTCTTCAGGCGACATACCTTGAGTTTTCTGGTTATTTGCATTAGCTTGAATATTTTGTTCAATTTCAGGCGGTGGAGGAGGCATTTGCGGACGCATACGATTTTGAGGCATCATTGGATGTCTGACTTGTTGTTTAATAGCATTATTAAGTACTTGTTGCGGACTAATAGAATGCGTATCTAATTGCTTAGCTTGTAATACCTCTTGTTGAGGATACATTTGTCTTTGAAGCACTTGCGGTTGTTGCTGAATTTGATTTTGCGGTTGTAACGGCATTTGTGGTCTTGCTGCTTGTGGCTGAAGATTAGGTCTTTGCGGTTGAATTTGTGGTTTTACCTGTGGTTGGTGCTGTACTTGTGGTTGCACAGGCTGTTGTTGCACTACCTGTGGTTGAGGTTGCACTTGTGGTTGAATAGGTTGTTGTTGTACCACCTGTGGCTGAGGTTGCACTTGTGGTTGAATAGGTTGTTGCCGTACCACTTGTGGTTGAGGTTGCACTTGTGGTTGAATAGGTTGTTGCTGTACCACCTGTGGTTGAGGTTGCACTTGTGGTTGAATAGGTTGTTGCTGTACCACTTGTGGTTGGGGTTGCACTTGTGGTTGCACAGGTTGTTGTGCTACCTGAGGCTGAGGTTGTGCTTGCGGTTGCACAGCTGGTTGTTGTGCTACCTGTGGTTGAGGTTGCACTTGTGGTTGAATAGGTTGTTGCTGTACCACTTGTGGTTGGGGTTGTACTTGCGGTTGCACAGCCTGTTGTTGTACTACCTGTGGCTGTGGTTGAACTTGCGGTTGAACAGCCTGTTGTTGTACCACCTGTTGTTGTGGCTGTACTTGCGGTTGAATAGGTTGTTGCTGTACCACCTGTGGCTGTGGTTGTACTTGCGGTTGCACAGCTGGTTGTTGTTGGACTACCTGTGGTTGTGGTCTCAATTGCGGTTGCACAGCTGGTTGTTGTTGGACTACCTGTGGTTGTGGTCTCAATTGCGGTTGCACAGGTTGTTGTACCACCTGTGGCTGTGGTTGTACTTGTGGTTGCGCAGGCTGTTGTTGTACCACCTGTGGTTGGGGCTGTACTTGCGGTTGCACAGGTTGTTGCTGTACCACTTGTGGTTGAGGTTGCACTTGTGGTTGCGCTGGTTGTTGTTGTTGTACCATCTGTGGTTGGGGTTGCACTTGTGGTTGCGCTGGTTGTTGCTGCACCACTTGCGGCTGTGGTTGAGTTCTTACCTGATTTTGTACATTTTGTTGTATTTGAGGCTGTAAAGATTGTGCTGCTTTTTGCATCACTATTTCTTGTTTTGCATTATTTAATTGCGCAATAAAAGCCTCTTTATCAACTTTTACTTGCTTTTGCGGAACATTATCCGAATTTTGCGCAAAATTTTGGTTATTTTGTTGTTGATTTGTATTATTTTTTTGTAAGTTATTAACCTGATTATTTTGTTTTTGCAATTGTTGAGGTTCTGGTAATTGAACCTGCGGGGTTAAATTTGATTGTATATTTTGATTAGTTTGTTGTTGAACAACATTTTGATTATTTGTTTGTTGTGCAGTTTGCGATTGTTGAGGCTGATTAATCAAATTTTTCGTATTGATTATTGTTGGCATTTTTCCGTCATTTTGAACCATAACAAGCAATTCAACCATATTTTTAGGGAGATTGAGCAGATTTTTTACATAAACAGCTCTGTCTATACTTGCTAAATTATTCATACGTAACTGGTTGGGATTTACGTATTGACGTTGAAATTTAGTTATAATCTTATCTTGTGTTCTTTGAACCAAATCTTTGGAAAACGTATTCTCAGAAGACAAACTTGCATTTATCTCAGCCTTTGAGCTTTGCAAGTTCATCATTTTCTTTTCTAATTTAAGTTTTAGCCAATTAACATTTTCCATATTTAATATATGCCAAAAATCAAATGTTTATAAACATTTTACTGTATTGGCAGGTAAGCCTGTGGGTAACTGTAATCTTCTTTAAATCCTGCATGTCTGTACATTTTTAGTGCAGGTATGTTGTTTGTTTCAGCAGAAACATTCACTTCCGTAAATTCTCTTTCACCTGAACGGACTTTTTGCAATATTGATGATACCGATTTTTTTATTAAATGTTTTGCTAAACCTTTACCTTGATGTTCTTTTTCTATTGAAACAAGAGGAATATTGGCAATTTTTCCTCCGGTTATGTTTGTAAAGCAAAAACCGCAAGGTTTTCCATTGTATAAAAGAACACTTGTTGTTTCTGGTAAAAATTCACCGTAAACACCGTTTACAATTTTGTCTAAAATATCGTCAGTTCCTTCTTTTGTAAGATACCTTGTATCAAATAAAGCATCCGATGCTGTTTTAAACCCTTCATGAATTACTTCCACGGCTTTGTCATAATACATATTTTCCCATGTAGTAACTTTATAACTTTCATCCTGAGGTTCTGATGCTAAACTGTTTAATACTTCTTCCGAATTCTTATTATCCATCATAAATCTTAAAACGGCTAAACCTACAAACTTAAATCCGTAATGTGAAATATCGCCGGTAAAGCCTGCTTGCATACCCAAAAGCGGATAACATACAACTTTTTCGGCACGTTCCTTTTCTGTCTCTTTTAAAAATCTTTCCAATAAAAGTTTTCGTTTATTTAGTAAATCTTCGTTACCTAAACAGTGAATTACATTTAATTCTATTGATTCTGAAATAGCTGTTGTATATATTAAAAATGCGGTCGGAATATGATTTTCCAACAATACTATACATTTTACATATTCTTTATCAATTGCATCAATAAAATCCTGATACTCTAACGGCGGAAGCTCAAACATATAATCATTTGAGGATTTTGAGCGAAAGTCATTATAAACACCCGTAAAAATTTTATACAAGTTGCTGTTTAAGACTGCTGTTTCGTAATTTGCGTTTTCCATAAATCTTCCTTCTACAAAGTGTGATGCATTTTTTCTTTTTTAGTATCTAAATATCTTTTATTATATTCCGTTATTTCAGATTTTATATGCACTATATCGTGTATTTTTAATCCATAACCTTTCAAACCTATAATTTTTTTAGGATTATTTGTTATAAGATTAAATGTCGTAAAGCCAATATCACGAATAATTTGAGCACCAACACCATAATCACGTAAATCTTCTTTAAACCCTAAAGAAATATTTGCTTCAATAGTATCCTGACCTTTTTCTTGCAGAGCGTATGCTTTAATCTTATTAACAAGTCCTATTCCTCTGCCTTCGTGGTCATGCATGTAAATAACAGCACCTTTTCCGTATTCTTCAATCATTCTGAGTGCATTATGCAATTGAGAGTTGCAATCGCATTTTAAACTGTGAAACACATCCCCTGTAAGACATTCCGAATGAACACGTATAAGAGGAATTTTATCGCTTCCGTCATCTTTTACAAGTGCAACATGCTCATGCCCGTTTACTTTATTTACATAACCCAAAATTTTGAAATCGCCAAATTTTGTAGGCAAAAAGGCTTCAGCTTCTCTGATAACAAGTTTTTCTGATTGAAGTCTGTACGCAACAAGTTCTGACACCGAAATAAATTTTAAACCATGCTTGTCTGCAAAAGTTCTTAAATCATCTCTGCGTGCCATTGTTCCGTCTTCGTTCATTATTTCGCACATTACACCTGCCGATCGGTGTCCGGAAAGAACGGCCATATCAACACATGCCTCAGTATGACCAATCCTTGTTAAAACTCCGCCTTTTCTTGCAACACAAGGAAAAACATGTCCCGGACGACGTAAATCATAAGGACAAGCATTCTCTGAAATAGCTATTTCTATTGTTTTTGCCCTGTCAAAAGCAGAAATCCCTGTCGTTACTCCATACCTTTCTGCCGCATCTATACTTAAAGTAAATGCCGTTCGCATTTTCTCTGTATTATTTTCGACCATTTGTGGTAAGTCTAATTTTTTAGCAATTTCATTTGATATTGCAAGACATATCAAGCCTCTGCACTCTGCTGCCATAAAATTTATTAATTCTGGAGTAATACATTGAGCAGAACAGATTAAATCACCTTCATTTTCTCTGTCCTCATCATCAGCAACAATTATTGGCTTTCCGGCTTTAAAATCTTTTATTGCTTCTTCTATTTTATCAAATTCAAAATCCGTCATTAAATAAATCCGTTTTCTTTCAAAAAATCTTCCGTTATCATTGATGTTGTACGTTCGTTTAATAAGAATTTTTCAATATATTTAGCAAAAACATCTGTTTCTATATTAACATTTTGGGTAGTTTTCAAATATGATAAATTTGTATTTTCAAAAGTATGAGGAATTACCGCAACCTTAAAAGTATTTCCCTGTATGTTTACAACCGTAAGGCTTATACCATTTAAAGTTACTGAACCTTTTTTTATTATATATCTTGAAATTTCATCACTCGCTTCAAAGACTAATTCATAAAAGTTGTTACTGTTCCGTATTGAAGACAAAAATTTGACCACACCGTCTACGTGTCCGGATACGATATGACCGCCTATTCTTTCGTTTAAAGTCAATGCTCTTTCAAGATTAACTTTATCACCGGCTTTAAGGGTTAAAAAATTGGTTACACCAAGAGTTTCTTTTGAAACTTCTGCTGTAAATGATGTATCCGTCATTGATATAACGGTTTGGCATACACCGTTAATTGCTATTGAATCACCAATTTTTGTATCTTCGAGAACTTTTAAACATTCAACTTCAATTTCAGCGTTTTCTGAAATTGTTTTAAAACTTTTTACTGTACCTATTTCTTCTATAATACCCGTGAACATATTATTATTCTACCACAATTATTTACCAATGCAAAAATTATCAAAAATATTGTTTAAAATATCGTCTGTAATTACTTCTCCTGTTATTTCATCAAGACATAAAAGTGCTTGTTTTACATCTATTGAAATTAAATCCTGTAATTCGTGAACAGTTGATGCCATATATGCCTGAGTTAAACTTTCTCTTGCCTTTTCAAGACAATCCTGTTGTCGGTTATTTGTTACAAATTCAGTATCCTCAGGCGAAAATTCCAAAATAATATCTTTAATTTTTTGTTTTAATTCATTTATACCTGTTTTTTCTTTTGCTGAAATTAAAATTGTGTTTTCAGGTTTTTTATCAGTTAAATCGCATTTATTAGCAATTACAAGATGTTTCTTATCTTTTATAAAATCTAAAATAATTTTATCAGCTTCACTTAAACCTTGTAATAAATCATACAAAAATAAAATTAAATCAGCGTCTTTAGCAGCTTGTTTTGAATATTCAATACCGATTTCTTCAACCTTATCTATATTTTCATCTTCTCTTATACCCGCAGTATCAATCAAGGTTACAGGAATACCTAAATCAAGAGTTTCCGTCAAAACATCTCTTGTTGTGCCTGCAATTTCAGTTACGATAGCTCTATCAAGACTCAAAAGGGTATTAAATAAAGATGATTTACCTACATTAGGCTTACCAACAATAGCGATTTTAATACCTTGGCGCATTATATTACTTGATTTTGCACTATTTAAAATTTCATCAATACTGCTTATCTGATGCTCAAAATCATTAATTAAATCATCATAATCCGGTTCAACAACGTCTTCAGGAAAATCAATCCCTGCAACAATTTTAGAGAGAGTTTCAAAAATCTCTTTCTTAATCTCATTAACCTTTTCTGACAAAAATCCCGATAAATTTTTTGCAGACTGAATTGCAAAATCTTTGGTTTTTGAATGAATTAAATCAGCAACAGCCTCTGCTTGAGATAAATCTAATTTTTTATTCAAAAATGCTCTTTTGGTAAATTCGCCTCTTTCAGCCATTCTTGCACCATTTTTCAAAACGATTTCAAGAATATTTTTAACAACATTAACTCCCCCATGGCATTGAATTTCAATAACATCTTCACCTGTATAACTGTTAGGATTTTTAAACGGCAAAACTACAACTTCGTCAATATTTTTACCGCTATCATGTATCCAGCCATGGCAAATCATTTTAGGCGTAATTTTACCTGTAAAAATACGTTCCGCTATTTCAAAACTTTTTTCACCTGAAATTCTTATTACACCTACACCGCCTGTTCCCAATGGAGTTGAAATAGCAGTGATAGTATCAAATTCTTGTATTATGTTCATACAAAGATTATATCAAAAACAAGCGGGCGGTAAATACCGCCCGAAGTTTTACAAAAATGATCCCATTAACGATAATAATGATTGCAAATTTAAAGAAGATGAAGTGTTTGAGGCATTTGTATTCATTCCTTTTACGCTATTTGCAAGGCTTAGCGCTGTAGTTATTGCGTTCATGGCATTTGAATTTGATTGATTTTGGATAGCGTTCAACAGATTTATAAAATTATATCTGTTTGAAAGCTCATCATTTACAAGCTCGTTTCTTTTTGCAAGAAGATTTTCCGCTAATTGCGCTATTGCATTACTTCTTGAATTTTCAATATTACTTAGGTTGTCTAAAAACATTGAGTTGTCAAAATTACCGAAACGAGAAGCTATGTCGTTTTTTAAATTATTAAGCAGAGGCGCATACATACTATTAATAGCTTGTTGACCTTGATTTTGATATGCACTTAATTGATTTTCTATATTTTTTAAAGTATCTGCTGAAAAGACATTCACATTCGGAACATTTTGTAAGAGTGCTTTTTGAACATAATCATAAAGAGCTTTTTCATACTCATTCATTTTATAATTACCTTTAATTGTTCCGCCTACATTTTGTGTAGTTGCCTTTTCTTCTCCATTAATACTGTAGCTTCCGTTTGCATAAGGAACGGAATAAGTTGTAGTTTTGCTCATAAAATTTTCCTTTCTAAAATTTTACTTGCAAGGATAAATTTATTTATAAAAAGCTCGGCAGTTATTATATTATAACATTTTTTTCGATAGTTGTAAAATTTTAGAAAGATTTATGTATCATATTGCGTCTTAAATCCTACATTACACTAACCAAAACAGAGGGCATAATTAATGCCCTCTGTTTTGGCGGCGGCAACGGGAATTGAACCCGTGTCAGCAGAATGAGAATCTGCGATCCTAACCTCTAGACGATACCGCTACGATTTCCACATCAAAATTATATATAAAAAGGGGATTTTTTACAAGAATTTTGTATAATTTTTCGTAATATTATTGCATTTTTAATCAAAAATTCTAAAATTATTATATGGATAAAGTTACTCATTTAAGAAATTATGCGATTTATTTAAAATTTGTTCAAAATGAGCTTGATAAACTTTTTGAGAAACAAAAAGAATATCTATGCTGTGATAAAGGTTGCGGAAAATGCTGTAAAAGCGGTCAATTTCACTATTCGGAAATAGAAATGATGTACCTTTTAACAGGTTTCATGAAACTTGATAGTGAAAAACAAGCACTTATTAACGAAAGAATTAGCAAGATTTTAGAAGATAAAAAAAATTTTAAAGGTGAAACTTTCAAATATAATTGTCCGTTTTTGATTGATGAAGCATGTTGTGTATACGAATACAGAGGGGTAATTTGCCGTTCTTTCGGATTGATGATTCAAGACCCAACAGGTAAAATAAATGTACCATTCTGTGCCTATGAGGACCTGAGTTATTCAAAAGTTTTAGATTTTGAAACAAATGAAATTGATGAAGAAAAAGTTAAACAAGGCAACTATAAAGAAAAACCTCTTGGTTTTAATGCAGGCTATAACTATCTTACAAGTGAAGAATATGCAAAAGGTTTTGATGTTGAATTTACCAATAAAAAACCTATGATTGAATGGTATGAAAATCAATAATTACTGAAATTTGTTTTTTATATCTTCCCTTACATCAGAAAGCGGGCCTGAATTTGGTTTTATAAGGTTATTATAATATTTTTTTGCATAAACAAAAGGAAATTTTGGAAGCCAGCTAAGCTTCATAAAGATAGAAACTGTTTCTGCCCCTTGAGAAAGCATTAAATCATCAATTGTTGCTTCATAAGCTGTTGAAACAGTTGAAAGAATTTTTAGCACGTAATCGGCAGCTGTTACAACAGAATACCCTGTGCCGATACCTGTGTTAATTACAATTTCGGTGATTTTATAATCTTTTTCATCAAATCTTACTTTAACGGCACCTTTTGGCAGTTGTATTTCGTCTTCTTTCGTTAATTGCTCAATTTCGTACCAATTTCCGTGATATTTTATTCTTAATGTTGTTGGTGTCGGGTTATAAATAAAATCATACTCATTATCTAAAAGCATTTTACCTT